>OBAF01000275.1_pt1 | contig 54899 bp, 43 predicted proteins | sample 1517851 | NCBI WGS metagenome assembly OBAF01 (sample SAMN04571706, study PRJEB22368) | human gut metagenome | biome: human gut; material: stool | host: Homo sapiens | place: Luxembourg | collected 2012-10-19 | reverse complement strand
CGTATGAGGTCGGTCATCGAGTCGCCGTAGTCGTTGACGGTAACGTTGCTGCAAATGCGCATCATCTCGTCCCAGCCGCCGAGTTCTCTGAATCCGAGTACCAGGATAATAAGCGAGCCGAGCAGGAGAATGGGGGTTTGCAGCACCGAGGTGTAGAGTACCGATTTCATACCGCCGAAGATGGTATAGAGGGCGGTGATGACCACCAGGCCGATGGCGGCAATCCAGAAGAAGTCGATGCCCCACAGCGTGTCGATGCCGAAGACCTGCTGGAAGACCAGTCCGCCGGCATAGACCGTCACGGCCACCTTGGTGAGTACATAGCTGATGAGTGAGATGAGCGAGAGTATCGTACGCGACTGGGGGTTGTAGCGGCGTTCAAGAAACTCGGGCATTGTGTAGACCATGCTGCGGGAGTAGAACGGGACGAATACCCAACCGAGTATCAATATCATCCAGCCCTGAATTTCCCAGTGAGCCATAGCCATGCCGCTCGACGCGCCAGCGCCGGCGAGGCCTATGAGGTGCTCCGAACCGATGTTCGAGGCGAAAATCGAGGCACCGATGGCAATCCAGGTGGCGTCGCGGCCACCGAGAAAGTAATCTTTTGAGTCGTCTTGTTTTTGACGCACCACCCATACGATGATGCCTACAAGGGCTATACAGAAGAGCCCGATGACAATCCAGTCTAATGTTTCCACAATATTCGTTGTTTAAGGTTTATAAAAATGATTATTCGGCAATGGAGAATCCGTAGATGCAGAGGCTCTCGTATGTCTCACCGGGACGCAGCAGGGTCGAGGGCCATTGCGGCTTGTTGGGGCTGTCGGGGTAATGTTGCGTTTCGAGGCAGATGGCCGTCCGGGGGTTGTAGACGATACCTTTCTTGCCTTTGATCGTGCCGTCGAGGAAGTTACCCGTATAGATTTGCAATCCCGGCTCGGTGGTGCGCACGGTGAGGCAGATGCCGGTCTCGGGCGATACCAGCCTGGCAGCGGTGCGCTCGGCGTCGCCGGCGGTGGCCAGTACCCAGTTGTGGTCGTAGCCGTTGGCATTTTTCAGTTGTTCGTTGTTTTCATGCAGGCGGGCACCCACGGCCGTTTCGGTGCGGAAGTCCATCGGTGTACCTTCGACCGGGGCTATCTCGCCCGTGGTCATGTAGGTGCTGTCTATGGGGGTGTAGCTGTCGGCGTCGACCGTGAGCAGGTGGTCGAGAATGGTGTGGGTGGGGTCGCCCGAGAGGTTGAAGTAGGAGTGGTTGGTCATGTTCACGACGGTGGGGGCATCGGTGGTGGCCTCGTAGGCGATGACGATGGCGTTGTCGTCGGTGAGGTTGTAGGTGACTTTGGCTTTTACATGACCGGGAAAGTTTTCGTCGCCGTCGGGCGAGTCCATATAGAGTTCGAGGGTCTTGCCGTCGAGCTGTCGGGCCTCATACACCTTGTATTGCCAGCCGGCGGGGCCGCCGTGCAGGCAATGGCCGAAATTGTTTTGCGGCAGTTGCACCGTGTCGCCGTCGATGACGAGGCGGCCGTGGGCGATGCGGTTGGCATAGCGGCCTATCGATGCGCCGAAGTCGGAGGGCACGTTCTGGTAGTCGGCGATGTTGTCAAAACCCAGAACCACGTCGCGCAGCTCGCCGTTGCGGTCGGGTACCATGAGTGAGACGATGCGTCCGCCGAAATTGGTGATGCAGACCTCCATGCCGGCGGCATTTTTCAGGGTATAGAGGGCTACCGGTTTCCCGTCGACGACGGCATTGAAGTCGGCCGGGTCGAGACCCGAGCGGGTGGTCTCGCTCTTTTGTGTGCAGGAGACACTCAGCAGTAGAGTCAGCGCTGCCAGAAGTAAGGTGTGTTTTTTCATGATGAGGTATATTTTTTGAGTTTCAGGCAACAGGTGTGATTTATTAACGGTGTAAAAATAACACTTATTGCTGCCGGTTATTCCATTTCTTGTATGTTGTGCAACATAAAACGGCTCATTTTGAGGATAATTTTGGAGATGAAACGCTTTTTTGTCAAGAATGGAGAAATACGACAAGAACGTAGAAATAAAAAGCCACCGTCCTTGTGGGGGCAGTGGCTTTTTTATTGTGGGGTAGATTTTCTGTCGGGAGGCCTTACAGCTTGCGGGCACCGTCGCTGATGGCTACGGGGTAGACCTTGGGCTCTTTGCCGAATTTGGCGGTGAAGCCTTTGACGGCCGTCTCGATGAAGTGGTCGTATTTCTCTTCGGGCACGAGGTTGATGGTGCAGCCGCCGAAGCCGCCGCCCATGACGCGCGAGCCGGTAACGCCGCATTCACGGGCCACGTCGTTGAGGTAGTCGAGTTCTTCGCAGCTCACCTCGTAGAGTTTGCTCATGCCGTGGTGGGTGCCGTACATTTTCTCACCTACGGTCTTGTAGTCGCCTTTTTCGAGGGCGTCGCAGGCGTCGAGCAGCCGCTGTATCTCTTCGATGACATATTCGGCACGCATGTAGTCTTCGGCGCTCACCTCGTTTTTCACCTCGGCCAGCATGGCCATGTCGGCGTCGCGCAGGAGCGACACTTCGGGGTGGTGTTTCTGTATGGCGGCCACGACGGTTTCGCACGATTCGCGGCGGCGGTTGTAGGCCGACGAGGCCAGTTCGTGTTTCACCACCGAGTCGATGAGTACCAGTTTGTAGCCTTTCGGGTCGAAGGGTACATATTCGTATTCGAGCGAGCGGCAGTCGAGGCGTATCAGGTGGCCGGCCTTACCGAAGATGGAGGCAAACTGGTCCATGATGCCGCACTTCACGCCGCAGTAGTTGTGTTCGGTAGCCTGTCCTATCTTGGCCAGTTCGAACTTGTCGATGCCCAGGCCGTAGAGGTCGTTCAGGGCGAAGGCAAAGGTGCTTTCGAGGGCGGCCGACGAGGAGAGGCCGGCGCCGAGGGGCACGTCGCCCGAGAAGGCGGTGTCGAAGCCGCCCACTTTCCCTCCGCGTTTGATGATTTCGCGCACTACGCCGAAGATGTAGCAGGCCCAGTTCTGTGCCGGCTTGTCGCTCTCTTCAAGACCGAACTCGGCATACTCGTCGAGGTCGACCGAGTAGGCGCGGACGAGATTTTTCCCGTTAGGCTTTATCTCGGCAAGAATACCTTTGTCGATGGCACCCGGCAGTACAAATCCGCCGTTGTAGTCGGTGTGTTCGCCGATGAGGTTGATGCGGCCCGGTGAGAAGTAGAGGTCGCCCGAGGTGGAGAAATATTTCTGAAAACTGTTTCTTACGAGAGTGTTGTCCATAGTAAAAGTACATTAGAAGTTAATCGACAGGAATATCTTTGTTCACGTTTTTGCAGCCCGACACGCCGTAGTAGAGCAGGTACACGAGGGCGGCCACGATGAGCCAGTAGCTGTTCATGTATCCGCCCACCTTCACCAGGTATTGCTGTATGAGGGGCAGAATACCGCCGCCAACGACCATCATCATAAAGATGCCCGAGGCTTGGGCCGTGTATTTGCCCAGCCCTTCGACGGCGAGGTTGAAGATGCCGCCCCACATCACCGAGGTGCAGAGGCCGCAGAGCACGAGCAGCAGGGCACTCACCGGTACCTGAGCTACAACGATGCCGTTGCTCACACTGTAACCGGGCATGTTGAGGGTAATAGTCTTGGGAATGAATATGGCTAATACCACCAGCACGATGGCTGTGGCCGATACGGCGATGAGCTGGGCACGGGTCGATACTTTGGCGCTGATGGCGCTGCTCAGCGTGCGGCCCACGAGCATGAGCAGCCAGTAGATGGCCACGATGGCTCCGGCAATGGCTGAGGCGTCGCCCACGACGCCGGCACCGTTGGCACTCTGGTCGGCCAGGTAGAAGTTGAGGGTACCGGGGATACCGATTTCGACACCTACATATATGAATATGCCGATGACACCCATAACCGTGTGGCGGAAGTTCCAGGGGCTGTGCTCAAACACCTCTTTCTCTCCACCCTTGTGCAGATGCGGCTCGGGTATGTTGACAAACGAGATGATGAGGAATGCTGCGGCGAAGACGGCCATGCCTATCCACAGCAGGGGGGCGACGTCGACCATCGTGGTCGACTTGGTCAGCGAGCCGATGAGGGCACCCACAAAGAACGGGGTGAGGGTGGCCGAGAGCGAGTTGAGCGCACCGCCGGCCTGAATGAGCTGGTTGCCTTTGTTGCCGCCGCCGCCCAGAATGTTGAGCATGGGGTTTACCACGGTGTTGAGCATGCACACGCAGAAGCCGCAGATGAAGGCACCGAGCAGGTAGATGAAGTAATTGACCGTTACGGGGAACTCGGCTACTTGCAGTGCGCCACCCTTCTCGACGCTGCTCTCCATCGTGAAGAGTACGGTGTCGGTACCCACGACGCTCGACAGGTACTGTACGGCCAGGCCCACAACGCCTACGGCCATGGCCCAAAGGGCGGTCTTCTTGTATCCGATTTTCACCAGCAGGTTACCGGCGGGTATTCCCATGAAGAGGTAGGCTAGGAAGTTCATCATGTTACCCATCATGCCCAGCACGCCGTTGCCTTCGAACTGGTATCCCCAGATGGTGCCGATGGGGGCGGCCAGGTTGGTTACAAAAGAGATCATCGCAAAGATGAAAAACATCGTAATGATGGCGACGATATTTTTGTTGCTTTTCTTTTCTTGTATCATAACTTTCTTATTTATAAAATTTTTGAGCAGCGGTAAACATTATTGTCGCACCGAGAACTGGTAACGGCAGGTCTGTGTGTAGGTCTCGCCGGGGCGCAGCACCGTCGAGGGGAAGTGGGGCTTGTTGGGGCTGTCGGGAAAGTGTTGGGTCTCGAAGCACACGGCCGTGCGGGCGTTGTAGCGATGACCCTCTTTTCCGGCAAAACCGTTGAGCCAGTTGCCGGTGTAGAGCTGTACGCCGGGTTCAGTGGTATAGACGCTCATGACAATACCCGTCAGGGGAGAGTAGGCCTCGGCCGCCCAGGCATATTCGCCGGGGAAATCTTTGGCCAGCACATAGTTGTGGTCGTATCCGCGGCCGAAGCGCAGTTGTTCGAAGTCGTCGTCGATGCGCAGGCCTATGGCAGTGGGTTGTCTGAAATCCATCGGAGTGCCTTCGACCGGGGCAATCACGCCGGTAGGTACCGACTTGTCGTCCATCGGTGTGAAGAACGGGGCGTTGATGGTAACGATGTGGTTGGTAACTTCGCCGTCGCCGTTGAGGTTGAAGAACGAGTGGTGGGTGGGGTTGCACACCGTAGCCTTGTCGGTCGTAGCCCGGTAGTGTATCTCCATGGCGTTTTCGTTTGTGAGCGAGTAGGTGACCTCTATCTTCAAATTTCCGGGGAAGCCCTCCTCGCCGTCGGGCGACAGATAGGTGAGGTGCAGTGTCTGGGTGTCGCTCTGGCGGGCTTCCCACACGACCTCGTTATATCCCTTGATGCCGCCGTGCAGGGCGCAGTCGGGGTTGTTCGAGGCTATGGTGTATTCTTTCCCGTCTAGGGTGAAGTGGCATTTGCCGATGCGGTTACCGTAGCGACCTATGAGGGCGCCGAGGTATTTCTCGGGCGAGTGCAGGTAGCCGTCGATGGAGCTGTGGCCCAGTACGACGTCGGTCATCTTGCCGGTGCGGTCGGGCACCAGCAGGGAAACGACGATGCCGCCGTAGTTGGTGATGCATATTTCGGCACCGTTGCGATTGGTCAGTCTGAAAAGCGAAACCTTTTTACCGTCGATGACGGTATCAAAGTCGGCGAACGATAGTCCCGACTGTGTTTTTTCGGTCAGATTTATGGCATTCATAATAAGATGTATCGGTTTTATACGCTCCTCTCCCGGTGTAGAAGAACAGCCGGGAGAGGAGTGGGGTATGAGGATAAAATAGAAGTTCGTCTGATTAATGGTTGGCGGCTTCGCGGTATTGGCGAATGAACTGCAACCGTTCGTAGTAGGCTACGTCGGGAATGTTTTTGTAGTTGAGCGCGCCAATGGCTTGTTGGAGCGAAGCAAATCCTTGCTCTTTGAGCCAGCCGGTGAGGAAGTCGAGCATCTTGGCTACGATAGTCTCACCGTTGATGTAGAGGGTGGAGCAGAGTTCGGCGGCCGATGCACCGGCCAGAATCACCTTCACGAGGTCTTCGGGGCTGTGTACGCCGGTCGAGGCGGTCAGCGGCATTTTTACCTGACCCGAGACGATGCCCAACCAGCGCAGGGTGTCGCTCAGTTCGGCCGGTGTGCTGAATGGGTGGCCGGCTACAAGGCGACGGGTATGAATGTCGATGTCGGGTTGCCACGGACGGTTGAAGAGTACGACACCGGCGGCTCCGGCAGCACGCAACTGGTCGACAACCGATACCAGGTTGGAGAGGTTGCGGCTGATTTTCACCGTTACGGGTATGTGTACGGTGGCCTTGACCTTTTGCAATATCTCGACGTGGAGCTTGCCGATGGTGCCGGGGCGGTATTCGGTCGTGGGGTTGATTTTCTGTATGTTCAGTTCGATGGCACTGGCACCGGCTTTTTCTAGGTCGGCGGCAAAGGCCTCCCAACTGCCGTCGTCGTAGCAGTTGATGCTGGCGATGACGGGTATCGATACGGCCTTGCGAGCTTCCCGTATCAAAGTGAGGTATTTCTCCACCTCGTGAGCCTTGACGATGTGTTGGAGGTAGTCATATGCTTCGGGGTAGTCGCTGTCGGAACTGTTGAGCAGATGTTCGCTTTGAGCGGCGAGCTGCTCTTCAAAGAGCGATTTCAGTACGACGGCACCCACACCCGCTTTTTCGAGGGCGATGATTTTTTCGACACTGTCGGTCAGTCCCGAACTGGCTGCGATGATAGGATTCTTCAATTCCAATCCTGCATACTGGGTCTTTAACATGATAATAGGGGTCTTTATGGTTAATAATTTCTTTCTCCAAAAATAAGGGTTCCCACCCGCACCATGGTCGTTCCGCACGTGAGGGCTATGCGATAGTCGTGCGACATGCCCATGGAGATTTCCGAGAACTTCTCGTCGTCGGCAAAATAGTTTGCCTTGATTTCGCCGAAGAAGCGGTGCAGACGTTCAAATTCTTCCCGCACGGTGTTCTCATCGTCGGTGAGGGTGGCCATGCCCATGACGCCGCGCAGGCGCACGTGCGAGAGTGCGCGCCAGGCTCCCGATGCCAGGTAGTCGCGACACTCGTCGAGAGAGAAGCCGAATTTGGTCTCTTCCTCGGCGATGTGCAGTTGCAGCAGGCAGTCGACGGTGCGGCCGCAGCGGGCGGCACACCGCTCTACCTCGTCGAGCAGGTGCGGGGTGTCGATGCTGTGTATGAGCGAGATGAAGGGAACAATCTGTTTCACCTTGTTGGTTTGCAGATGTCCGATAAAGTGCCATTCGATGTCGGCCGGGAGAGCAGCCTGCTTGGCCACCAGCTCCTGTACCCGGCTCTCGCCGAAGATGCGTTGCCCCGCCTCGTAGGCGGCACGCAGCGAGTCTACGGGGTGGAACTTCGACACCGCGACAAGGGTAACACCCTTGGGAAGGGTCGATTGTACGGCGTGCAGATTTCGAGCTATATCGATTTCCATCGTTCGGCGTTTTTTATTCGGGGGTGGCAGCAGTCGGTACGGCGTCGGCGTCGTAACGGAGCACGTCCATGATGGGAGTTTCGGTTATAGAGGCAATTTCGTAGTCGGCCATGGTGCCTTTCATGCCTTTCAGCAGATTTTCAAGGGCACTCTTGAAATCGGCCGCCTGCACCATCATGTACGAGGCGGTGCGTTTCTCCACGCCGCTTTTCTCGTCGAGCGTGATGAAGTTGACCTTGCATTTGTACCATTTGTCGCCGCTCTCGTCAAAGAAGAGTTCGCTTATCTTCACCCGTTTGATGTTGGCGACGGTAAATTCGCCCGAGATGAAGGGACGCATCTCTTCGAGTATGCGCGACTCGGCTTCGGTGAAAGAGAGTGCGTCGACCATATAGGGCTCGCTCACGCTCTTTTGCAAACCGCCCTCGATTTCTTTATCGTATTTAACTTTACATTCGAACCAAGAGTTCATTTTCTTTTCAAAGATTTAGATTATATATCATTTTCTTCCGTCGGCGCATCCGTGCTCGAGGGAGAGTTTTTTAGCATTTCGTTGATGGAACCTATGTAGTCGAGCAGCTCTTCACGACCTTTTCGGGTCTCCGACGAGGTGATGAACAGGGGAGGCAGCTCTTCCCACTCTTCGAGCAGGCGGGCCTTGTAGGCCTCGACCTTATCACGCAGCACGGTTGTTCCCAATTTGTCGGCCTTGGTGAAGACCAGGGCAAACGGCACACCGTTTTCGCCCAACCAAGCCATGAATTCAAGGTCGATTTTCTGGGGCTCGTGGCGGCTGTCGATGAGCACAAAAAGGCAGGTCATCGATTCCCTACCCAGAATATAGCGCTCGATGATGCGGCGAATGTTTTCACGCCCCTCCTTGCCCCGGCGGGCATAGCCGTAGCCGGGCAGGTCGACGATGTACCACGACCCGTCGATGTCGAAATGGTTGATGAGCATGGTCTTGCCCGGTGTCGATGAGGTCATGGCCAGCCCCTTGCGGCCGGTGAGCATGTTGATGAGCGACGACTTGCCAACGTTTGACCGGCCGATGAAGGCATACTCGGGCCGGTCGCCGGCCGGGCACTTGTTTACATCGGTGTTACTGATGACAAATCGGGCTTCTTTTATCTCCATGAGAAGGGTTTTACAGATGACATGACAAATATAAGAAGTTTCTTGATAGATAATCAAAAAAAAGTGCTATTTTTGACTGTCTAAACATCAATACTATGGAAAAAAGGCCGCCTATCACTCCCGAGTCGGCATATAACGACTTGCGATATTTGCAGTTGTTGTCGACCAAGTTCCCGACCATCTCCGATGCGTGTACCGAGATTATCAATCTCGAAGCCATTCTCAATCTGCCCAAGGGGACGGAACATTTCCTGACCGACCTGCACGGCGAGTATGAAGCTTTTATTCATGTGCTGAAAAATGCCTCGGGTTCTGTGCGCCGGAAGGTCGAAGAGATTTTCGGACAGACCCTCCGCGAAAGTGAGATTAAGGAGCTTTGTACTCTGATTTACTATCCCGAGCAGAAACTGGAACTCATCAAGAAAGAGGAGTATGACATGACCGACTGGTATCGCATCACCATGCACCAGCTCATACGCGTGTGTCAGAACGTTTCGTCGAAGTACACCCGTTCCAAGGTGCGCAAGGCTCTGCCGGCCGAGTTCTCCTACATCTTGCAGGAACTCCTCCACGAGTCGCAGATCGACCCCAACAAGCAGGCCTATGTCAACGGCATCATCTCTACCATCATCTCCACCGGTCGTGCCGATGAATGTATCTGTGCCATCTGCAACCTCATACAGCGGCTGGTCATTGATACCCTGCACATCGTGGGCGACATCTTCGACCGCGGACCAGGCGCCGAGATTATCATGGACAAGCTCTGTACCTATCACAACGTCGATATACAGTGGGGCAATCACGATATCTTATGGATGGGAGCGGCCGCCGGCAACGACAGTTGTATGGCCAACGTCATTCGCATGTCGATGCGTTACGGCAATCACGGCACCCTCGAAGATGGTTACGGCATTAATCTCGTGCCGTTGGCCACCTTTGCCATAGAGCACTACAAAGACGACCCCTGCACGATTTTCCTCCCCAAGGGGCTGGGCAGTGAGTTCAGCGACAAGACTCGCCGCCTTCTTGCCCAGATGCACAAGGCTATCTCCATCATACAATTCAAACTCGAAGGGCAACTCATTCTTTCGCACCCCGATTTTGACATGAACGACCGGCTGTTGCTCGACAAAATCGACTATGCCCGCGGCGTGCTGTTGCTCGACGGGCAGGAATATCCCTTGCGCGACAAGGCTTTCCCCACAATCGACCCGGCCAATCCCTATGCACTCACACCCGAAGAGGAAGAGCTTGTCAACCGTCTGCACGCCTCCTTTGTCAACAGCGAAAAGCTGCGCAAGCACATGCGCTGCCTCTTCTCCAACGGCAGCATGTATCTCGTGCGCAACAACAACCTTCTCTATCACGCCTCCATACCGCTCAACGAAGACGGTTCGTTCAAGGAGGTGGCCATCGACGGCAAGAAATACAAGGGCAAGCCGCTGCTCGACAAGCTCGACCAGATGATACGGCTCGCCTATTATGGCGTAGACTCGCCCGAGAAGCAGTATGCCCTCGATTACATCTGGTATCTCTGGTGTGGAGCCGACGCACCCTCTTTCGGTAAGGACAAGATGGCCACCTTTGAGCGCTACTTTGTCGAAGACAAGGCGTTGTGGAAAGAGCACAAGTGCCCCTATTATACGCTCTACAACGAAAAATCGGTGTGTGAGATGATATTGAAGGAATTTGGTCTCACTGACCAGTATGCCCACATCATCAACGGCCATATTCCGGTCAAGACCATCAAGGGCGAAAGTCCCGTCAAGGCCGGCGGAAAACTGCTGGTGATCGACGGTGGCTTCTCCAAGGCCTATCAGCCCGAGACCGGTATTGCCGGCTACACGCTCATCTTCCATTCGCGCGGCCTGCAACTGGTGCAGCACGAGCCTTTCGAGTCGACCCAGAAGGCTATCGAAGACGGTATCGACATTATCTCTACCGATATCATTCTCGAGCTGAGCCAGCATCGTATGCGGGTGCGCGATACCGACATAGGAAAAGAGCTCGAAGAGCAGATTTATAACCTCAACAAGTTGCTGGTGGCCTACCGCAACGGATATATCAAAGAAAAACAGTAAAAGCCCGTTCTTTCTCATCGTCATGGATTTTCAACCATTTGCCTCACCCCTGCTCGAAAACGCCGTCAACGAATTTGCCAAGTTGCCCGGTATCGGCCGCAAGACTGCCTTGCGGCTGGTGCTGCATCTCTTGCGGCAAGACGAGTCGGTGGCCGAGAGTTTTGGAAATGCCGTCATTCGGTTGCGCAAGGAGGTACACTACTGCAACGTGTGCCACAACATTTCCGATACCGACACCTGTGCCCTCTGTTCCGACCCCTCGCGCGATGCCGCGACGATATGCGTTGTCGAGAACATCAAGGAGGTGATGGTCATTGAGAATACGCGGCAGTACCACGGCCTGTATCACGTCCTGGGCGGAATCATTTCGCCCATGGACGGGATAGGCCCGTCGGACATCGAAATCGAGAGCCTGGTGCAGCGTGTCGCGGCCGGCGGAGTCAGAGAGGTGATATTGGCACTAAGCCCCACGATGGAGGGCGACACGACCAACTTCTACATTTTCCGCAAGTTGGCCCCCTACCAGGTGAAGGTGTCGATTCTGGCCCGGGGTGTCTCCATCGGCGACGAACTTGAATACACCGACGAGGTAACATTGGGCCGCTCCATCATCAATCGTCTGCCGTTTGACGAAACGTTCCACAGCTGAAATCCGTAGCATGATTACCCTGAGCATTGTCATCGTCAATTACAACGTGTGCGGATTTCTGGAACAGTGTCTGCTCTCGGTCGGCGAGGCCGTCAAGGCGATACCGCACGAGATATTTGTCGTCGACAACGCTTCGACCGACGACTCCCCGCAGTATATTCCCGCCCGTTTCCCGCAGGTGAAATATATCTATAATACCGAGAATGTGGGCTTTGCCCGGGCCAATAACCAGGCCATCGAGTTGTCGACAGGACGCTATGTGTTGCTGCTCAACCCCGATACGGTGGTGGGCGAAACGGTCCTCTCCGAGGCCTGCCGCTTTCTCGACGAACACCCCGATGCCGGTGCGCTCGGTGTGAAGATGCTCGACGGCGACGGCCGTTTTCTGCCCGAGTCGAAGCGGGGGTTCCCCTCGCCATGGGTCTCGTTCTGCAAGATTTTCGGACTGGCCGGTCTTTTCCCGCGTAGTCCCCGCTTCGGACGCTATCACCTGCGCTATCTCGATGAGAACGAGGTAAACCGTGTCGATGTGCTGTCCGGAGCCTTCATGCTCCTGCGGCGCGCCACGCTCGACCGCTGCGGCCTTCTTGACGAGCAGTTTTTCATGTATGGCGAAGACATTGATCTTTCCTATCGCGTGACGCTTACCGGACAGGCCAATTACTACCTGCCTTTGCGCATCATTCACTACAAGGGCGAGAGCACCAAGACCGAGTCGTTGCGCTATGTGCGCATTTTCTACCAGGCCATGGCCATCTTCCTGCGCAAGCATTATCCCCACTACTCCTTTGTGGCCCGTTTCTTCATACGGGCGGCCATCGGCCTGCGGGCTACGATGGCCGCGTTGCGTCGTTTTTTGTTTCCACGCAGGCACCATATCGTCGATGAGACGGCCGGTGAATGGTGTGTTTACAGCCGGGAGCCTGCGGCGGTGGAGCGTATCCTGCACAGCCGTGGCCTGACTCCCGCACTGGTTACGTCCGACCGCGATGCCGTGGCTTCGTTGCTGGCTCGTGCGTCGGGTGTGCAGCAGGTAGTCTTCGACCACGCCCTGCTCTCTTACGAAGAGATTATCGCCTGCATGGAGGCGTGGAGCGCTCCTGGTCGGGTGCGTTTTTATATCTACTCGCCCGAAAGCGGAAAAATCGTTTCGCCCCATACGTTGTTTTCATAATCTCTGTCCGGTCATGAATTTTCTCTCAGGAACCTCTCTGTCGCTAAGGGCTGTCGAGCCCGAAGATGTTGCGCTCATATACCGCTGGGAAAACGACTCTTCCTCTTGGGGCGACGGCTGTGCGCTCTCGCCCTATTCGCGGTATGCGATACGCACCTATATCGAGGAGAGTCTGCGGCAGGATATTTTCCAGATGCGGCAGTTGCGCTTCATGATTGTCCGTGCTTCGGACGGGGTGGCCGTGGGTATGGTCGACCTTTTCGACTTCGACCCCTACCACCGCCGAGCTGCGGTGGGTATCTATGTCGATGCGGCCTCACGTGGGCAGGGAATAGCCGGTGAAGCACTCAATGTACTGTGTTGCTATGCTTTCGATTTTTTGCATTTGCATCAGCTCTACGCCCAGGTGGCCGAGTCGAACGAGGCCAGTCTGCACCTCTTTGAGAAGGCCGGCTTCCGGCCGAGCGGACGGCTCGACGAGTGGATTGTGCGTGGTGAGGGGTATGAGTCGGTGGTGGTCTTGCAGCGGCTGGCTACTTGATGAGTTGAATCGCCGATTTTTTAACCTTGCTTTTGCTATGTCTTTTCCCTTTTTCTGAAACAGGAACAGGTCAGCTTCTGACAGGAATAATGTTGCAAAAAAATCCCGGGAACGGAGCCCCCGGGATAAAAACACAAAGTTAACGAGAATCTATATTACACTTAACACATTATTTCTTTTCTTGTGAAGGAGATACTTGCGGAGTTTTTTTATCGTTTCTGAAATTCTTGTTGCGCATCAACTCTTGTGAGAAGCGGGCTTCGGCGTCGAATATCTCAACGATTTTCTTGGCGGGCAGTATTTTCAGAAATCGCTCGAAATACTTCTTTTGCAGAATGGCTTCCTGCATCTCCGATTCTATCTTTTTCTCCACGACAGCCCTGTATTCCTTTTCGGAGGCTGGCTCCTTCTGACGCAGTATCCGCTTGATGGCACGAGAGGCATCGTCTTGTACCCGGAACATTTTGGTTTGCAGTTCTTCATATATGGGGAAGAACTCGGCTGCCTCCTTGTCGGTCAGCGCGGCGCGTTCCTGCAAGAAACTCCGTTTGTGAGCCTTGAAGATTTCGAGCCGACAGCGACCCACTTCCCGGCTGGCGGCCCGCATGGCTTTCAGCGAGGAGTTTTCGTCGGGTGATTTCAGCGATTTGCGATACTCCTCTTTGGCCTTGTTGTATTTCTTTTGGGCCTTTTCGAGCATGGCTTCGGCTTCGGAAAGCGTAAGCACTTTCTCTTGGGCCGAGAGCACAAGAGGGCAGGCTGTAAATGTCAGCAACAGAATAAGTGAAAAGATAAAATTACGCATATCCTCAGAGTTAATAGTCGTAGGCGTCGGCGAAATATTCGTAGACGCAGTAATCATCGACACACGAAGCCCAGATGAGCTCGTCGTAGTATTCGTTGCTGAAATTTTCTTCGGCTACAATATCGGTCTCGGTCGTTGCCGTTTCCGGGGAAAAGATGCGCACCATCAAAGCGATTCCCGCAAACATGGCGGCCATGTACACCCACGGTTGTATGCGCGACCAGAGAGTTACGGGACGTTCTTTCGGACGTTCTATTTCGGGCAATTGTTCCATGATACGGGAGGTAAACTGCTCGAAGTAGTCCCCGCCGGGCTCGGTAAGTCCGGTCCGCCGGTCAATCTTCTGCCAAATTTCTTTTTTGTTTCCCATACTTATTTGCCTTTATTTTTCGATATTTAGACTACGGTGTCTTGTCAAGGTTTAATCGGCTGATGTTAAATATTCCTCTATTTTTTTGATCGCGTGGTGGTAAGAGGCTTTCAGTGCTCCCACCGACGTGCCGAGAATACGGGAGATGTCTTCGTATTTCATCTCGTCGAAATAGTGCATGTTGAATATGAGCCGCTGTTTCTCTGGCAGACGCAGCACCGCCTCTTGAAGCAGTCGCTGTATTTCGTCGCCGTCGAACCATTCGTCGCTTTCGAGCCGTTCTATCAGGAATGAGTCTTCACCGTCGAGAGGAACGTTGTTTTGCTGGCGCTGGCGGGCCAGGAAGGTGAGTGTCTCATTGACGGCGATGCGGTAGAGCCACGTCGACAGCCGGGCCTCGGCACGGAAGTAGGCGATGTTGGTCCATGCTTTCAGAAAGGTATTTTGCAGCAGGTCGTCGGCATCGTCGTGCGAGATAACCATTTTACGTATCTGCCAGTAAAGCGATTGGCTGTAATGCCTTACAACCAGTGCAAAAGCCTCCCTGCATCGCTTGGGGTCTTGCAACTGGGCGACTATAATCTCTTCATTATATTCGGGCAACATACGTTTTTCCGGCTTCTTGTTTTTGAGACGGTAAAGATAGAAAGAAATTTTTGTTCTCCTTCTTCTTTTTTGAAAGCGATTTTACCGTTAGACGCGAAGTGTGGGTCGAGGTTTAATGGGCTGTTCGTTTTTTTATATACAAGCAAAGCCCGGTCTTATGGGCCGGGCTTTGTTTATGTCAACGGGAAAACAGCGGGGATTATCCGTAAACGATTTCTCCGGTTTCGGGGTTGCGGTATTCGTCGAAGCTCTTGTTGTACTGGTCCATGGCGCGCAGACTCATACCCATGCTCGAGAATCCTCCGTCGTGATAAAGGTTCTGCATGGTTACTTTGCGGGTGAGGTCAGAGAACATCACGATGCAGTAGTCGGCACACTCGGCAGCGTTGGCGTTACCCAGGGGCGACATGCGGTTGGCAAAGTCCATCAGGGAGTTCATGCCTTTTACACCGCTACCGGCCGTGGTCATCGTGGGTGATTGCGAAATGGTGTTGATGCGCACGTTCTTTTCACGGCCATAGATGTATCCGAAGCTGCGGGCAATAGATTCCAGCAGGGCTTTGGCATCGGCCATGTCGTTGTATCCGAAGAGGGTGCGTTGTGCAGCCACGTACGACAGGGCGACTACCGAGCCGTATTCGTTGATGGCGTCGAGTTTCTTGGCGGTTTGCAGCATTTTGTGGAACGAGATGGCCGAGATGTCGAGGGTCTTGTCGAGCAGGCTGTAATCGAGGTCGTCGTAGGGGCGTTTTTTACGCACGTTGGGCGACATTCCGATAGAGTGCAGTACAAAGTCGATTTTTCCGCCCAGTACTTCGACCGAACGTTTGAACACGTTTTCAAGGTCTTCTACGCTGGTGGCGTCGGCGGGAATCACTTCGGCATGAAGTTTCTCGCTCAGTTCGCTGATTTGACCCATGCGCACGGCAACGGGTGTGTTCGACAAGGTGATGCTGGCACCCTCTTCTACGGCTCTTTCGGCCACTTTCCATGCGATGGACATGTCGTTGAGGGCTCCGAAAATAATGCCTCGTTTTCCTTTCAGTAAATTATTGCTCATACGTTTTGTTTTTTTATCCGGCAGAATGCACAATACAAGGCTTTTTGTGCCGGTTTTTAACAGCGCAAAGGTACACTATTTTTTCTATCCGGCAATCTTTTGACGGCTAATTTGCTTTCGGCCCGGGTATAATGGGAGTTCTAGTGAGAACTTTTTGCTCCCCGACGATGTTTACATAAAAAAAGTTTCTGGTTTTCTCCGAGTCAGGAGGTCAAAAAAATTCTTTTTGGGGAAATTATGATTTGACTTGAATAAAAAACTTCGGGGAAACTTGGCTTTTGCTGTCGACTTTCATATATTTGTACGGTTAACTATGACCTATTCTAATAACTCTATTGCCATGAAATCTTATGTCGTAGGAATCGATATAGGTGGCACCAACACCAAGTTGGGTATTGTCGACAGTCGTGGTACTGTCTTGGCCAAAGATTCTATCAAAACAAACAAGCATCAAAGTATCGAAGAGTATATACAAGACCTGTACAAGGCCTATAAGGCACTGGTAGAGTCCAGTGGTCTCGACGGAGAAATTGTAGGAATAGGAGTCGGTGCTCCCAACGCCAACTATTTCAAGGGAACGATTGAGTATGCCGCGAATCTGCCGTGGAAGGGAGTTGTGCCCTTTGCCGAATTAATGGAAAAGAAGTTTGGTATTCCGGTGAAGATAACCAATGATGCCAACGCTGCCGCCATCGGAGAGATGACCTATGGCGCCGCCCGCGGAGTGAAGGATTTTATCATGATAACCTTGGGTACAGGTGTAGGTAGCGGCATCGTGGCCAACGGTCAGCTTATCTACGGCAGTGATGGTAACGCCGGCGAGCTGGGTCACGTCATTGTGCGTCCCAACGGACGGCTGTGCGGCTGTGGTCGTTCGGGCTGTCTCGAAACCTACACTTCGGCCACCGGTGTGGCCCGTACGGCCCGGGAGTTTCTCGAGTTGCAACGCGTCGAGAGCCTTCTGCGCCGCATACCCTTGCAGGATATTACGTCGAAAGATGTCTACGACGCGGCAGTAGCCGGCGATGCCTTGGCGCAGGAAATCTTTGAATATACCGGGAAGATTCTGGGCGAAGCCTTTGCCAATTTCGTAGCCTTTTCCAGCCCCAAGATGATTGTGCTCTTCGGTGGTCTCACACATGCCGGCGATTTGATTCTGCGCCCCATCAAGGAGGCCATGGAAGACAATCTTCTGCATGTATTCAAAGGAAAAGTCGAATTGGTGCTCTCGCAGCTCAACGAAGCCGACGCCGCCATTCTCGGTGCCAGTGCCTTGGGTTGGGAAGCTGCGCAATAACTATTTCTCCATGTGTCGAAAACGATAAAGTCGTTCTGCTTGGGCAGAACGACTTTATCTGTATTTTCCCAAAATCGGCGGATAAGGACAATACGGGAATAATTTAAACATTGTATTTACCGTATTAGACATTTGCCGTAATGAGGTTCTCGCAAAAAATGATTTTGATCTTTGGTTTGTCTATGATATGAAAAACACTTTTTTGATTTTTGTTTCGATTTTCTTTGTGTTTACGGTTGGGATACAAGCCAAGACACAAATTGTAGAAAAACCGCCTTATGTTTATAGCTCTACGACAATACTCGAAATACCCCGTGTTACGCTTACCGATACGGCGACAATTGTCGATTTCGAGGTGTATTATCGGGCGGGGAAAACGGTTGAGTTCAGTTCTTCCCTCGCTTTGGTCGACGGTAACGGATGTCGTTATGCATTCCGTTCGTGTGAGGGTATGGTACCAGGAAAAAGGGTGCGTATGCCCGAGAGTGGAAAATTATCGTTATCGCTTGTTTTCGAACCATTGCCTCCGAAAACCCGTTCGTTCGATTTTGTCGAAGGTTTCAGTGAGAACAGTTGGAAAATATATGGCATATCTTTGGACAGGAAGGCTTTCTGATGACAGAAAAGAGATAAAGCGTCTCGAAAAACGGAAAGTATCAGAAAGCGGACTGTCTCTTCCTGATACCGGGCTGACGGCTGATTCGGCCGTTGTTACCGGACGAATTATCGGGTTCAGAAAAGATTTCGGCCGACAGATAGCGGCTTGGTATAATACGGTTTTCGACGGTCGGCAGCAATGTGTAACCGGTCGTGTCGATGACAATGGAACTTTCCGCTTATCGTTATCGGTACATGTCCCGATGGAAATTATCTTCTCATATGATGAGCAGCCTTTGCGTTTCTTTGTCGTTCCGGGAAAGACGGTGAATGTGGATATAAATTTAGCGGAATGGACTCGTCGGGGCAGTCGCTTGCTTCGGGAGCAGCCTTCCCGGGAACGATCGGCATATTTCTCGGGAGCAATGGCCGGGATAAATGATGAGAAAGTGCATGACACATTGCTGATAGGAGATTTTTGGCAGAGATATTATTCGAGCCTCGGTAAAATAAAGGCCTTTTATAAAATGTCTGTCGATGATTATAAGGCTTATCTGTTGCACCGCTATGACAGCCTTTGTGTCGAAATCGACCGGCAACCGTGGAGTGAGGCTTATAAGAAAATCAATCGGATAAATAATGCGGTGTGGTGCGCCTTGCTGTTGAATCGTTATTCTTTGAGTTTGCGATTGTCTTATTGTCGTTTTTTCAAAGGACCCAGAGATGCTGGGCCGTATGCTTTTGCTCAGCAGTTCGAATATCCCGATTCATCGTATTTCGATTATTTGTTGATGCTCCGGCCTTATTTCGATGACGGGTCGATTGTTTGGGGAGAACGCTTCGGCGATTTGGTCAACTCGATAACGAGGGAGGTCAAATTGAAAAAAAAGATGTGTCCCGACCTTTGGCAATTTATCGAGGAGGCCGATTCCATACATCATTTTTTGTCGGACGAAGAGAGGTCTTTGCTACGAGATATATCCCGGGAGGGGTATGACTTGTTGGACGAGAGCGATAAAGAAAGAGTGTGGAATATGGTAGATGCCCATAAAAGATACTTGGAAATTTTTTTAGGAGTAATTTCCCGTAAAGGAAATGTTTCGTTACCGGTGGCTTTTTTCGGCGAAGAGAGTACATACTTCGATTGGGCCGAAGCTCAACGCTGTTACGTGAAATTAAAAGAAAATTATACGCCGCTTGACCAAGACGATATGGCATCGTTGCGGGCGATGGACGATACGATGTTTTATCGGATACTCTCGGCCGATAGCGATTCTTTATCGGTCTACCTCAAACATAATCGCGCGCTCTCTTCCCGACTCGATGCCCCGCTTGATTCTCTTTCAGGGGAAGACCTTTTTGCGGCTCTCGTGGCTCCTTATCGGGGTAAGATTGTCTTGGTGGATTTCTGGGAGACCTGGTGCTCTCCGTGCCGCATAGCCATGCAGCAGATGGTCCCTCTCAAAAGAGAATTGGCCGGTAAAGATATCGTTTATCTTTATCTGGCAACCGATGGCTCTTCCAATAAGGAGACATGGTCGAACTTGATTGAGGCTGTTCCCGGCTATCATATCTTGTTGTCGCTCCGTCAGGGTCGCAGTCTTTCTTCCCTTTTGGGAATAAGCGGAGTCCCCACGTTTATCATTGTCGACCGGCAAGGTAACCGGGTGAAAAAACTGACTGGCTATCCCGGTGTCGAAACGATGAGACGTTACCTGCTCGACGCGTTGGATAGATAGCGTCGGAGCCCCTTTGTCGATGTCGGCCGTTGTTTTGGAATGACCCGCATTTTCTCTGTCGGATAAGCCGGCTGAAAAGAGGGTGTGTTTCAAAACTTTTGTTCCGCCGACGGCCATACCGGTATTATTTTGTATCTTTGTCGGGTCAAGAAATATTCAGGCATGATAGAACGCGTCATTATTCTCGAAAACGTCGATCCGGTCATCTTTTATGGGGTGAACGACAGCAATGTGCAGTTGCTGCGTACACTCTTTCCCAAGTTGCGCATTCTGGCGCGCGGGCTGGTGGTAAAAGCCATCGGCGATGAGGTGGAGATGGCCCTGTTTGAAGAGAAGGTAAACGAGCTCATACGTTACTGTGCCGAGTATAATCTGCTCAACGAGACCATTATCATCGATATTGTCAAGGGAAACCGCCCGCCCGAGGTGAAGAGAGACAATCTCATCATACACGGCGTCAACGGACGTCCCATCGTGGCCCGTTCGGAAAACCAGCAACGGCTGGTAAAAGCCTTTGAAGAGAACGACCTTGTCTTTGCACTCGGCCCGGCCGGTTCGGGAAAGACCTATGTAGCCATAGCCCTGGCCGTGCGGGCCTTGAAAAACAAGGAGGTGAAGAAAATTATCCTCAGCCGGCCCGCCGTAGAGGCCGGCGAGAAACTCGGCTTCCTCCCCGGCGACATGAAAGACAAAATCGACCCCTATCTGCAACCTCTCTACGATGCCTTGCAGGACATGATTCCGGCCGCCCGGCTCAAAGAACTGATGGACAACAACATCATACAGATTGCGCCGCTGGCCTTCATGCGAGGCCGCACCTTGGGCGAGGCCGTCATCATACTCGACGAGGCACAGAACACGTCGACCCACCAGATAAAGATGTTCCTTACCCGCATGGGGCTCAATGCCAAGATGATTGTTACCGGCGACATGAGTCAGATCGACCTGCCCCCTTCGCAGCGTTCGGGACTGTCGCAGGCCATCGAGCTGCTGCACGACGTGCCGGGCATCGGCAAGGTGCAGTTTTCCAAGAAAGACATTGTGCGTCACAAACTCGTGCAGCGTATCGTCGAGGCCTATGATGCCTACGACGAGAAGTGCCGCCAGCAGCGGCTGTGGAAAGAGAGCGAAGAGGCCCTTCGCAACGACGCGGACAGGCCGCAACCCCAGAAACGAAGAACCTAAATATATAACGAAAATGGAAAAAGCATTGGTAAAGACCGATTTTCATTTTCCCGGACAGAAAAGTGTATATCACGGGAAAGTAAGAGATGTTTACAATATCGACGACAACCTGCTGGTCATGGTTGCTACCGACCGTATCTCGGCCTTCGACGTTATCCTGCCCAAGGGTATCCCCTTCAAAGGCCAGATGCTGAACCAGATTGCCGCCAAGTTCCTCGATGCCACGACCGACATCTGCCCCAACTGGAAGCTGGCTACCCCCGACCCCATGGTAACCGTGGGCGTGATGTGCAAAGGCTTTCCTGTAGAAATGATTGTGCGGGGCTATCTGTGCGGAAGCGCCTGGCGTGCCTACAAGAGTGGTGTGCGTGAAATCTGTGGCGTGAAACTGCCCGAAGGCATGAAGGAAAACCAGAAATTCCCCGAGCCCATCATTACCCCCACGACCAAAGCCGAGATAGGTGAGCACGATGCCGATATCTCCAAAGAGGAGATTTTGGCCCGCGGACTGGCTACCCCCGAAGAGTATGCCTTGCTCGAAAAATACACCATGGAGCTCTTCAAACGCGGAACGCAGATTGCTGCCGAGCGCGGGTTGATACTGGTCGACACCAAATATGAGTTTGGCAAGCACGACGGTAAAATCTACCTCATGGACGAAATCCATACCCCCGATTCGAGCCGCTATTTCTACTCCGAGGGTTACGAAGAACGTTTTGCCAAGGGTGAACCTCAGAAGCAGCTCTCCAAGGAGTTTGTACGCGAATGGCTGATGAATAACGGTTTCCAGGGAAAAGCCGGTCAGCAGGTACCCGAGATGACCGATGCCATCGTTGCCTCTATCAGCGACCGCTACATTGAGCTCTATGAGCACATCGTCGGTGAAAAATTTGTCAAGGCCGATACGGAGAATGTGGCTGCCCGCATCGAGAAAAACGTTACCGAGTTCTTGAATAGTCGAAAATAAAACATTTTTTCGGGTGATAAGAGAAGGGTGGGGCGATATGCTCTCCCCTCTCTCCCCTGAAAATTTTGAATACAAGATGGCACAAAAGCCTTTACACAATCCCGAGACGATACTTCCCTATGAGAGTGGCGAGAGCAAGGATATACAGGTGCGTCGCATGTTCGATGCCATAGCACCCGTGTACGACCGCATGAACCGTCTCATGACTTTCGGGTTCGATCGAGGTTGGCGCCGAAAGGCTTTGAAGATGCTTCGCGCCTATCATCCGCGCACGATACTCGACGTGGCTACCGGCACGGGCGACCTGCCTTTCATGATGCAACGTCTGCTCGATGGTCCGTCGGTTACCGGCATTGATCTCTCCGAGGGCATGCTCTCCGTAGCCCGTCGCAAATGTCGGGAGCAGGGGTTGAGCGAGGTTATTCGCTTCGAGCGGCAGGACTGTCTGGCGCTGACCTTTGCCGACAATTGTTTCGATGCGGTGACCGTGGCTTTCGGTGTGCGCAACTTCCAGCATTTGCGACAGGGATTTGCCGAGATGTACAGGGTCTTGAAACCTGGCGGAGTGTTGATGGTGATAGAATTATCTGTGCCGACACGCTTTCCGGTACACCAACTCTATGAGTTATACACACATGGTGTCATACCTCTCTTGGGAAAGTTGCTTTCGCACGACAAGCAGGCATACACCTACTTGCCCCGTTCGGTCGATGCCGTTCCGCAGGGAGAAGAGATGCTTTCGATATTTCGGAGTGTGGGTTTTGGCAAGACTTTTTGCCGACGGCTTACGCTGGGTGTGTGTACGATTTATATAGGGCAGAAATAAGCCTTTTACAGATTGTTTTTGTTGTCGTATTCGAGAATCTTTTCTTGTAACATTTCGATTTGCTTCTTGTAGAGGACGTTTATTTCTCGAAGCAGGGTAATCTCCTGGTCTTTGGTCGCCAGGAAATCCTCGTACAGAAATTGAGGCTTTTTAGAAATTTTATAATTTCCAATCTCTTCTGTTACGGTAGAGAGCACGGGGGTTGCCTCCGAATAGATTGGCGTTGAACTATTTTCGTAGGTCGAAAGATCATCGCTGTCGGGTTCGGTTATGAAGAAGTCGGAGATGTTGAGATGATACATGTTGCAGATGGTAAGTAAAACACTCATATTGAGGTTTCCACCGCGAACTGCTTTCCCAATGGTATTCTTGTCAATACCTAAGTAGGCCGATGCCTCTTGATAGGTGATGCCTTTTCTCGACAAGAATTCTCGAAATTTGTTTCCCGAATAGATAATCTTGGACATAGTGCTTATTTGAATTTTGAGTGCAGAGTATAAAAAAGTCTTCGTGAATATGAACAAAAAGACTATTTATTTGGTTTTTCTCTTACTAAGGTACGAATAATATGAATTATAATCAACAATAACCAGCCTAAGGATATGAAAAATAAGAGTAGTATTGATGAAATAAAAAAAGCTGCCGAAGCGTTTGAGGCTATTTGTGAGAAAGAAGATGTGAATTATGCCATATTTTTTACTGAGTTGCCGCACAGCCTGACGGGGGGGGCCACATTCACTCCCGAAGAGTTTGCCATTCTCATAGAAACTTTTGCCCGGCGTTTGCCGTTGGAGCAGGTGAGCTTCCTGCGTAAGGTCATGGATATGATTATCGAGGAGCGTTCGGAACAAGAGCCATCGCCGTCTTCATCGTCTTCGTCATTGTTGAATTGACACTATGCTTGCGGGAGATTTTGCCGCCAGAGCTATTTGTCGTTTTTCTCTTCAAACTGTAAAGATGTAAGCCCCGACGTTCCCTGCTGGGAAGTGTGTGTCGGGGATACGGTCGTTTTTCTCCCGTTTTTTCCGCGTGTTTGTTCCAATTCTTCGTTGAGTCGACGTACCTCTTTCCGCAGGCTTTGATTGGCTGCCAGCAGTTCTTCAATGCGTTGCTTGTGCCTTGTATCACGCTTTAAAATGATACGATTTTCTTTTCGCTGTTCGTGCAAGGCGTTCTGCGCTTTATTGAGTTTTGTGTAGAGGGAGGCGTAACGATGTTTTATCACTACCGAGTCGTCGCCTTCACTGTTGCCGTCGTCGACGGAGCGGCAATCAAATATTTTCTCCTCGTCTTTTTCTTCTCCAGTATTTTCTGCTTGTGAAGGGCTGGTGTCTCCTTGCGGGGTGTCTTCGCCAGCCGGAGATTCGGCTTCGTGAACAAGGCCCAGCGAACGGGCCTTTATCTTGTTGATTTGTCGAAGTTTTTCTTCGATATCCCGCTCATATTCATTGCGCAGGTCTACTATTTGATTTTCCAGGTCGTGAATGCGTTCGCTCAATGTTTTACGCAGGCGATCGGCTCCGGCATATCTTTTTTGAGACTCTGAGAGTTGTTGTTGAAGTTCGGCGTTCTGTTCTTGCAGATTTTTTATCTCGCCTATGCGTCGCGACTCTTCTTCGCTCCATTGTTCCGATACTTCGTTACGTGCCGCATTAAGCGACTCGTGTTTGTAGCGGTCGAGGCTTTCGGCCAGTTGTTCGTAGGTAGTTTCGATATTGAGCGCCGAAAGAGGCGTACCGCTATTTACCGCCTCGTTGATTTGCCGGGCGAGAGCTTCGAGCAGGTGTTGTTCGGCGGCATCGCACGCCGGTAAATCTTCGGGGGAGAACGGTTCGTTGCCAGGCGAGGCCGATTTTTTCAGGGTCCTGTCTCTCCATTGCTGCAGTATCGATTTTACAAAACTCATGACCGAAAATTTGAGTGGTTATGTTTCTGAGGGTTTAATGACAATTCCTACGCTCTTCTTTCCGTTGATTTTGACGGTCAGCGGCTGGTCAAATCGCACCACTCTCAGGAATTGCGTCTCTTGCACGGCTTCTTGCCGGTTGAGAAAATCCTCGTCGTAGATGCAGTCTTTGACCTGGGGGTTAAGGGTGAAGTATCCTACGCCGAAGGAGGTCAGATTCTGGAAGAAGTGGGTGCCTTGACTCGGCTCGATGAAGTAGTTCGACAGAGCTGTTTCGACAATGAGTCTTGCGGCCGATATGTGTGGCCACTTGACCGGTATGCCCAGGGAGGTGTCGCTCGACCCCCAGCGTCCGGGGCCTATGAGTATGTAGTTCTCTCCCCGGTCGAGGAATGTCTTGTTGATTTTTTCTATTTCGCGGGCGATGAGCGAATTGTTCGACGACATGAATCTCTGGCTCTTGACGTAGATGACATGGTGCAGGTCCGACATGATACCGTGTCCCAGCGCCGAAGTGGTTTTCAGTAGCAAATCTTTATCGTCGACTTCGTCGATTTCGTCGTCGCGCATCTCTTTGGTGTCGACGATGGGGCGTATCTGCAACCAGTAGAGGGCGCCGCTGGGATGTTGGCTGTTGGGCAGTATGCCGGCAAATTCTATTTCGACGTGGCGGCCCATATCGTGCGAGCCGAACTGCAACATCATTTCAAGTAGCGGGGCAAGAGGGAAAATATTGTGCTGCAATATGTTGGCAAAGGTTACGACTTTACGCCCCCCCTCGTAGTAGCCGTCGCGAATCACCTGGTCGTAAGGATCATATGTCGAGACCATACCGCGCAGGGAATTGTCGGCTTCGGCGTCGCGTATCGAGAGACGCAGGAGATTGAAGCTGTCGTCGACCTCGCATTGGGTCTGTATGTTTTTCAGGTCGAGCGCATAGAAGCGGGTCTGCGTGTCGCGCAAGGCGAGGTCGAGGGTGCTGGTCTGCAACACCTTGTTGGGGTGTCGGGGCGAAAAGCGCAGGCTGCGTCCGCCGTCAACGATGTATTTCCCGAGCCCCACGGCGATGTCGACTACGCCATCTTCGGCCTTCTCGTCGTTGATGGGGTAGTAGTTGAGTGAGCGCCCTACGCCGGCAAATGAGGGGTAGTAACGGTCGCCGTACTGGGTGCCCACCACTTCTTGCAGAATGATGGCCATCTTTTCCTGGTCGATGACGTTGGAGGTGGCGGTCATGTAGGCTTTGCTGTCGGAGTAGAACACCGAGGCATACACTCCCTTGACAGCGGCTTCGAGCATGCGGTACATCTCTTCGGAGTCGTCGAGGTAGGGTATCATGTAGGTGGAGTAGACACCTGCAAAGGGTTGGTAGTGTGAGTCTTCGAGCAGGCTCGACGAACGCACGGCCAGGGGGCGTCCTACCACTTCGAAGAAGGCCAGAATGTCGTCTTTGAGACGTTCGGGCAAAGTGGCGTCGAGAAAGTGTTGCAGGATTTCTTCGTTGGGCAGGTCGGAGAGTGCTATCTGGTAGAGATTGTTGCTATCCATAAATTCGTCGAAGATATCGGTGCAGAGCACGACTGTCTTGGGTACCGTTACGCTCACTCCATCGTAATCTTCGAGTACGGGGTGGCGCTTGATGAGAGAGTCGATAAAGGCCAGACCGCGCCCTTTTCCTCCCAACGAACCTTGGCCGATGCGGGCGAAGTTGGAGTATTTGTCAAACCGGTTGCGCTCGAATATGGCCACCACTCCCCGGTTCTTCATTTTACGATAGGTTACGATGGCATCGAATATCTCTTGGCGTATCTCGGGCAACTCTTCGAGATTGTGGGGCCAGCGTCTTCTGATAAATTCGGCCAGCGGGAAGAGGGCTCGCGAGTAGAGCCACCGTGATATGTGGTTGCGCGAGGCGTGGTACAGCAACGACTCGGCGGGTATGGTGAGTATGTTTTTTTGCAGGTCTTTGAGCTCTTTGACGCGCAGTATCACCTCTCCGGTCTCGGGGTTGATAAACTCGAAATCGCCGAATCCGAAGTTGCGCATGATGGCATTGCGCAGGTCGACCGGCAGTTTTTTGGAATTCTTGTCGAGGAAGCAGGCGTTGAGGGCGGCTGCACCTGCGGCGTTTTCAGTGTCGGACGATTCGATGATGAGGGGTATGAACGGGTCTTTCTGTCGCACGTATGCGCAAAATTTCAGCCCGGCCTTGGCATCTTTCTGCCCTTCGTGCATGAACGATACGTCGGAGATGATACCCAGCATGTTGTTGGCATATTTCTGGTACATCGCCATGGCTTCTTCATAAGTACGGGCCAGTTTTATTTTGGGCCGTCCGCGCATGCGCAACATTTGTTCATGTTCGTTGAGAGCTTCGGTCGAAAAGATTTGCGACTGTTTCAGTACAAACTTATAAAGGTGGGGCAGTATTGAGGAGTAGAAGCGCACCGAGTCTTCGACGAGCATGATGATTTGCACGCCCGACTTGGTGTCTTCTTCGATGTTCATCTCGTCTTCGAGCAGCTTGATGATGGCCAGCAGCAGGTCGCTGTTTCCCAGCCAGCTGAATACGTAGTCTATGCCGCTGAGGTCTTCTTTTTCGAGACGTCTCGATACTTCTCTGGCGTAAGGGGTGAGCAGTACAATGGGAATGTCGGGATAGTGATGCTTTATCTCTTTGGCCTTTTCGTAGATTTGGCTGTGTTCGGCTTCGGGTATGGTAATGATGAGGTCAAACCGTTTGGTCGATAGCTCTTTGAAAGCTTCTTCGAGATTGTTTACCTGTGTGACGCGGGGCGGCGAACTCAGGTTGAGCGAGGTATATTCAAAGAATATCTGCTCTTCGACGCGACCGTCTTCTTCGAGTATGAACGCATCGTAGTAGGAGGCAACCAGCAGTACGTTGAAGATGCGTTTCTGCATGAGGTTGGCAAAAGAGGTATCTTTGAGATAGAGTTGCTTGATGTTGTTTTTAGGATCCATAACCATCGTTGTTCGTCGGCCGAAGGATAGAAAGATTGTGTGCCGGTCGTCGGGCTCTCTGTTTTATTATTCCTTTCTTAACCCCCGAAAATTTGTCTCTTCCAAAGATAAAAACAATTTTCTGATTTGCGAAATTTAAGGGGTAAAAATCGTTTGTTATAAAAGAGTTATCTTTTCTTGACTTATCCCAAAAGGGAGCATATGCTGCATCTTGTCTTATTGTATTCTTATTAACTGTTTGTTATAGCTTGATTTAGAGCTATTAAAAAGAGTTATTTCTATTTTTTTTGTGTATTGTTTTGTCATATAATGAGTGATATGCCCCGAAAGTTCATTGTTCGTTTTGTTTTTGGGAAAGAAATATCGATTCGTGCTGAGCTAAAAACACGGCAGGGCCTACCTGAAAGGGTGCCCTGCTGTATGTCTCTGGTTTGGAAAATTTCTTAGAAAAGGCTCCATGCCACCGTGAGGCCGGCCATGACGATAGCTACCATACTCATGAGTTTGATGAGGATATTGAGGCTCGGCCCCGACGTGTCTTTGAAGGGGTCGCCCACGGTGTCGCCCACGACGGTAGCCCGGTGTGTCTCACTGCCTTTGCCGCCGAAATGACCCTCTTCGGTGTATTTTTTTGCATTGTCCCAAGCACCTCCGGCGTTGGCCATGAAGATGGCCAGTACGAAACCGGCGCCGAGACCACCCACCAAGAGGCCTACGACTCCCGGAACGCCGAAGATGAGACCTGTGGCGATGGGGGCAATGATGGCGAGCAGCGAAGGGAATACCATTTCGTGTTGGGCTCCCTTGGTCGATATTTCGACGCAGCGGGCATAGTCGGGCCGGGCTTCGCCGGTAAGTATGCCCTTGATTTCGCGGAACTGGCGCCGTACCTCTTCGACCATGCGGGCGGCGGCGCGTCCCACGGCATTCATGGTGAGGCCGCAGAAGAGGAAGGCCATCATCGAGCCGATGAAGATGCCCGAGAGTACCTTGGGATTCATCAGCGTGATGTCGTAGTGGTACATGAAGTCGGTAAACGAGGCGGTGTGTACATCGACGGCCTGTCCGCCGACATGGAGCGTATCCTGCCCCAAGCGGGTGAGGCCGATGCGTATCTCTTCGATGTAGGAGGCCAGCAGGGCCAGGCCCGTGAGGGCTGCCGAGCCTATGGCGAAGCCTTTGCCCGTGGCGGCTGTTGTGTTGCCCAGTGAATCGAGGGCGTCGGTGCGGGCACGCACTTCGCTTCCGAGGTTGCTCATCTCGGCGTTTCCGCCGGCGTTGTCGGCAATGGGGCCGTACGCATCGGTGGCCAGGGTGATGCCCAGTGTCGAGAGCATGCCTACGGCGGCGATGCCTATACCGTAGAGGCCCATCGACACGTTGGCCATGTCAAAACCCGCGGCAAACCAGTAGGAGAGTATGATACCGCACACGACGGCCAGCACAGGTATGATGGTTGATATCATGCCCAGCCCCAGTCCCGATATGATGACGGTGGCCGGTCCGGTCTTTCCGCTTTCGGCCAGCCGCTGGGTGGGCCGGTAGGATTGTGAGGTGTAATACTCGGTCGAGCGTCCGATGACCACCCCCACCAGCAGTCCTATTACGACGGCACACCCTATGTAGAACCAGTTTTCCAATTGGAGTATCCACATGATGAAGAAGGTGGCGGCGATAATGAGTATCGAGCTCAGGTTGGTGCCCCCGGCGAGGGAGTGGAGCAGGTCTTTGAGGCGGGCGTCGTCGCGGGTGCGCACGGCAAATATGCCGATAATTGAGAGTACGATGCCCACGGCGGCGATGAGCATCGGCGCGATGACGGCCTTGTATTGCATGGTGCTGTCGCCGCTGCCTATGTAGGCGGCGGCTCCGAGGGCCGAGGTGGCGAGTATCGAGCCGCAGTACGACTCGTAGAGGTCGGCGCCCATACCGGCCACGTCGCCCACGTTGTCGCCTACATTGTCGGCAATGGTGGCGGGGTTTCTCGGGTCGTCTTCGGGTATGCCGGCTTCGACCTTACCCACGAGGTCGGCGCCTACGTCGGCGGCTTTGGTGTAGATGCCACCGCCCACGCGGGCAAAGAGTGCCTGGGTCGAGGCTCCCATGCCGAAGGTGAGCATCGTGGTGGTGATGATACATAGTTTAGAGGTGACGTTGGCAGGGTCGTCGGGTATGAAGTAGTCGAGCAGCAGGTACCAGAACGATATGTCGAGCAGCCCCAGGCCTACGACGACCAGCCCCATGACGGCTCCGCTGCGGAAGGCGATGCGCAGCCCCCGGTTGAGGGAGTGGCGTGCGGCGTTGGCCGTTCGGGCTGAGGCATAGGTGGCGGTTTTCATGCCGAGAAATCCGGCTAGCCCCGAGAAGAACCCGCCGGTGAGAAAGGCTATTGGTACCCAGTGGTTTTGCAGGTTGAAGCCATAGGCCATGATAGAGAAGAAGACAACCAGCGCAAGGAATACGAGGCCTACGACCTTGTATTGCTGTTTCAGGTACGACATTGCGCCGGTGCGCACAAACGAGGCGATTTCCCGCATGGTTTCGGTGCCTTCGCTCTCGCGCATCATTTGCCTGAAAAAATACCATGCCAGCAGCAGGGCCAGTATCGATGCCGCCGGCACTATCCAGAACAGGTGGGTTTCCATATCGTATTAGATTAAAGTTTGCAATAAAGATAGTCAAATTTCTAAATGAATCTATATTTTTAGCAATATATAAGGTTTAAATTTTTTATAGGCGACAGATGATTAAACAACGTGAAATACCTCCCGTGATATTGTTGATGGGAAACAGGAGTATTGACCCGACTATTTTGTTCCGCGGTATGATTGCTGGCCGACTGTTTGCTTCTTTCCTCTGGTAGAAGTTTTTCCCGGTAAAAGCAAGGGGAGGACCCCGACGGTTGTCGGGCCCTCCCCTTGCTGTCTGTCGGTGTGCGCCGGGAGCTTATTTATACTCTTTCCAACTCTTGATGGGAATATCTTCTTTCCCGATGGTGCAGAAGGCTTCGATGAAGGCTCCGGCCAGACGGGCGTTGGTGATGAGCGGAATGTTGTGGTCGACAGCCGCGCGGCGTATCTTGTAACCGTTGGTCATCTCGTGCTTGGTGTAGTTCTTGGGCACGTTGATGATGAGGTCGAAGTCGTGATGGGCAATCATGTCCATCACGTTGTTGTCGCGGTGCTCGTCGGGCCAGGATACCTCGATGGCGTTGTCGATACCGTTATCGACCAGGAATTTTCGAGTACCGGCTGTGGCGTAGATTTGGAATCCTTTTTCATAGAGCATGCGGCAGCCGTCGAGCAGGTCGACCTTGGAACGGGCCGAGCCCGACGATACCATGACGTTTTTCTTCGGTATCTCATAGCCTACGGCCAGCATGGCGGTGAGCAGCGCTTCGTTGAAGTCGTCGCCTATGCAGCCTACCTCGCCGGTTGATGCCATGTCGACTCCCAGTATGGGGTCGGCGTTTTGCAGGCGGGCGAAGGAGAATTGCGATACCTTCACACCGATGCAGTCGACGTCGAAGGCCGACTTGTCGGGCTGTGTGTAGGGGGCATTGAGCATGATGCGGGTGGCTGTCTCGATGAAGTTGCGTTTCAGCACCTTCGACACGAAGGGGAAACTGCGTGAGGCGCGCAGGTTACATTCGATAACCTTCACATCGTTGTTCTTGGCCAGGTATTGTATGTTGAAGGGCCCGCAGATGTTCAGCTCCTTGGCAATCTGCCGGCTGATTTTCTTGATGCGGCGGGCGGTCTCGAAATAGATTTTCTGTGCGGGGAACACGAGAGTGGCGTCGCCCGAGTGTACACCGGCAAATTCGATGTGTTCCGAGATGGCATATTCGACCACTTCGCCGTTCTGTGCCACGGCGTCGAACTCTATCTCTTTGGTGTCTTGCATGAATTTCGATACCACCACCGGATATTCTTTCGATACATGGGCCGCCAGGGCGAGGAACTCTTTCAGGCCTTCCATGTTGTGACACACGTTCATGGCAGCTCCCGACAGTACGTAGGAGGGACGCACCAACACGGGGAATCCTACTTTCTCGACGAAGGCCTTGATGTCGTCCATCGAGGTAAGCTCTTTCCAAGCCGGCTGGTCGATGCCGAGCTGGTCGAGCATGAGCGAGAACTTGTTGCGGTTTTCGGCGCGGTCTATCGACACGGGCGAGGTGCCGAGAATGGGCACCTGCTGGCGGTGCAGTTTCATGGCCAGGTTGTTGGGTATCTGGCCGCCTACCGAGACGATGACGCCGTTGGGCGATTCGAGGTCGATGACGTCGAGTACACGCTCGAACGAGAGCTCATCGAAGTAGAGGCGGTCGCACATGTCGTAGTCGGTCGACACGGTTTCGGGGTTGTAGTTGATCATAATCGACTTGTACCCCAGCTTGCGGGCCGTCTGTATGGCGTTGACCGAGCACCAGTCAAACTCTACCGAGCTGCCTATGCGGTAGGCTCCCGAGCCGAGTACCACCACCGAACGGTCGTTCTTGTAGTAGGGTATGTCATGGTCGCTGCCGTCGTAGGTGAGGTAGAGGTAGTTGGTGAGGTCGGGGTGTTCCGAGGCGACGGTGTTGATGCGTTTTACCGAGGGGAGTATGCCGTTTTTCTTCCGCAGGTTGCGCACGCGTATGCTTTCGGTTTCGAGGTTGCCCGAGGGGTTTTCGACGAAGCGGGCTATCTGGAAGTCGGAGAATCCCAGACGCTTGGCCTCTGCCAGTACGTCGGCGGGCAGGTCTTCGATGCGGTTGTAGCTTTCGAGGCGTACCTTGAAGGTATAGATGTTTTGCAGCTTTTCGAGGAACCACGGGGCTATCTTGGTGAGTTCGTAGAGACGGTCGATGGTGTATCCGCGCTCAAAGGCCTCGGCAATGGCAAAGATGCGCATGTCGGTGGGGTTGGCCAGCTCGTCGTCGAGGTTGTCGAAGTGCAGATCGCTGTTGCCTACAAATCCGTGCATCCCCTGGCCTATCATGCGCAGGCCTTTCTGTATGATTTCTTCGAAACTCTTGCCGATGGCCATGATTTCGCCCACCGATTTCATGCTCGAACCGATGTGGCGCGATACGCCTACAAACTTGGTGAGGTCCCAGCGGGGAATCTTGCAGATGAGGTAGTCGAGGCTCGGTGCCACATAGGCTGAGTTGCTGGTGCCCATCTCGCCTATCTGGTCGAGTGTATAGCCGAGTGCGAGTTTGGCGGCGACGAAGGCGAGGGGATAGCCGGTGGCTTTCGAGGCGAGGGCCGACGAGCGGCTCAGACGGGCATTGACTTCGATGACGCGGTAGTCGTCGGTCTCGGAGTTGAAGGCATACTGTATGTTGCATTCGCCTACGATGTCGAGGTGACGTATGATTTTGCGCGAAAGTTCTTGCAGCATGGTAAGCTCGTCGTTGTCGAGCGAGCAGGTGGGGGCCACTACGATACTTTCGCCGGTGTGTATACCCAGCGGGTCGACGTTTTCCATGCTGGCTACCGTGAAGCAGTGGTTGTTTTTGTCGCGGATTACCTCAAATTCTATCTCTTTCCACCCTTTGAGCGACTCCTCGACGAGAATCTGCGGTGAGTATGAGAAGGCGTTCTCGGCCAGCGCTTTCAACTCTTCTTCGTTGTTGCAGAAGCCGCTTCCCATACCGCCGAGGGCGTAGGCCGAGCGGATAATCAGCGGGAATCCGATGGTGCGGGCGGCCTTGAAGGCGTCGTCCATGTTTTCTACGGCGATGCTCTTCGGGGTCTTGATGTCGATTTCGTTCAGTTTTTTGACAAAGAGGTCGCGGTCTTCGGTATTCATGATGGCCTCGACCGATGTGCCCAGTACCTGCACGTTGTATTTTTTGAGTACACCCTTGTTATAGAGCTCGGTACCGCAGTTGAGAGCCGTCTGTCCGCCAAAGGCGAGCAGTATGCCGTCGGGTTTTTCTTTCTTGAAAATCTCCTCTACGAAGTAGGGGGTAATGGGCAGAAAATAGACTTGGTCGGCAATGCCTTCCGAGGTTTGTATCGTAGCGATGTTGGGGTTGATGAGAACGGTTTTTATGCCCTCCTCTTTCATCGCTTTCAGGGCTTGTGAACCTGAATAGTCGAACTCTCCGGCTTGTCCTATTTTCAAGGCTCCCGAGCCGAGTACAAGCACTTTTTTAATGGTCTGTTGCATAGATTGAGTATTAGGGTGTTGAATATCTCTGGGGGGAGAGGACAGGGCCTGCGGGGTCAGTTGATGCGAATGGGCTGACCGATGCGCAGGGTGCGTTTGGGACTGATTTTGTTCAGCCGGCAGAGGGCGTTGATCGAAGTCCTGTATTTGCGGGCTATCGAGGTGAGGGTGTCGCCCCTGCGTACGCGGTATACCGAGTAGGTTACTCCGTTGGCGTAGTAGGTTTCGGTGCCGGCCCGGTAGGGAGCCGAGCGGAACACGAAGATGTCGTTGTGTATCTTGTTGTCGTTGAAGTCGAATATCTCGTTCGGGTTGAGGTCAAGGCCGAGAAACCGTACCTCGAAGTGCAGGTGCGCACCCGTCGAGCGCCCGGTGTTGCCGCCGAGGGCAATGGGGTCGCCTACCTTCACGATGTCGCCCTCTCTCACAAGAAAGTGGGAGAGGTGTCCGTAGATGGTTTCCAGTCCGTTGGTATGGCGCATCACTACATAGTAGCCGTAACCGCGGCGTTCGTAGTTGGTAAATCGCACCTGTCCGGCAAATGCGGCGCGCACGGTGTCGCCTATGGCCAGTTTGATGTCTACGCCGCGGTGCATGCGGTAACGGCGGAACCCGTAGTCCGAGGTTTTTCGGCCGACAATGGGTATGCAGTAGTTGGCCACGTTGATGGCGAAGGTGTCGGGCAGCTGCACGCCGGCGCTGCGGTAGGGATTTATCCAGCGGTTCACCCACACGTCGCCGTAGAGTTCGCTGGCCGGTGCGATGCCGTATTCCTGTTCGAGCCGGCGGCTGTATGTTATCGAGTCGTCGATGCTCAGTATGGAGGGCAGGTCTTTGTTAATGATATTGTTGCGCGTCTGTATGGCGATGTGTTTCTGTATGGAGCCGTTGATTTCCTGGGCGTTTGCCGAGGGGAGCGATATTCCCAGGAGGAGCAGCGGGAGGAGTAGCGTCAGTCTGTATTTTTGTTTCATTTTCTTATTTCGTTTTTGACAGTGTGGCGAGTATGCGGTTCGGCCCGAATTTCCGGTTTCCACCAAGGCGGATAGGGCAGACGTCGAAACCCAAATTTTTCAAAGATAAAGATTTATCTTGAAATCCTCTCTCTGTCTCGGCGAAAAAATAGCGAATTTGCGACAATATTGCAAAATATACCCTTTGTATGCGGTTGATTGATAAAGATATGAAACAATTCGGCGGAGACAGATTTTTATCATTTGCATTTTTGTATTACTTTTGTTAGAAGTAAAAAACAGTGCAAGTTATGGAGAAGTGTGTCGTGATAGTGGCCGGCGGCAAGGGGCTGCGCATGGGAAAGGAGCTTCCCAAGCAGTTTCTGCCCATCGGCGGGCGTCCGGTGCTGATGCGTACGCTCGAAGCGTTTCATCGCTGCGATGCGGCGATAGGTCTCGTGCTGGTCTTGCCCGAGGCTCATCTCTCGCTTTGGCAGGAGTTGTGCCGGCAGTATTCGTTTGCCCTTCCGCATCGGGTGGTGACGGGTGGGGCTACCCGCTTTCACTCGGTCTACAACGGGTTGCAGGCGGTGCCGGCCGGAGTCTCCCTTATTGCCGTACACGACGGGGTGCGACCCTTTGTTTCGCCTCGTCTCATTACCGACCTTTTTGCTGCCGCAGCCCGGTATGGTGCTGCCGTTCCGGCCGTTCCGGTGGTCGATTCGCTGCGTCGGGTCGATGCCGAAGGCGGCAGTGTGGCCGTGCCGCGCAGTGCCTACCGCAGTGTGCAGACCCCACAGGTTTTCCGCTCTGACCTTCTGCTCCGGGCCTATACCTGTCCTTATCGGGACGATTTTACCGACGATGCCTCGGTCGTCGAGGCGGCCGGTCAGGCCGTCGCTCTGGTCGATGGCGATGTCGACAACATAAAGATTACGACGCCGCGCGACCTGGCAGTGGCCGAAATTCTGTTGCAGGCCGATGAGTGAACTTTCGAAAAACGATATCAAGTTCCTTCCCGGGGTGGGACCCAAGCGGGCGGAACTCTTCAACAAGGAGTTGGGCATCTACTCCTACGAAGACCTCCTGCACTATTATCCCTACAAATACATCGACCGCTCGCATACCTACACCATACGCGAAATCAACGGCACGATGCCCTACATACAGCTGCGGGGAAAAATTGTGCGCTACGAGGCACAGGGCGAGGGGCACAAGCGGCGTCTTACCGCCCTTTTTGCCGACGCTACCGGCACCATAGAGCTGGTGTGGTTCAAGGGCATCAAGTACATACAGGAGCGTTACAAGCCGGGGGTGGAGTACACCCTCTTCGGGCGCCCCACGCTCTTTGGCAGCCGTCTCAATATTGCCCACCCCGAAATCGATCCCGTCGATGTCGATATCGACGGGGCGGCGGGTTTGCAGCCCTATTATACTACGACCGAGAAGATGAAGTCGCACTTCCTCAATTCCAAGGCCGTGCAGAAAATCATCTCCACCTTGTGGAAGGTCATACCCCGTTCCCTGCCCGAGACACTCCCGGCCTCGGTCATTGCCCGTTCTCATGTCGAGTATCTCAGCGATGCGCTTTACCACATACACTTCCCGGCCTCGCCCGAGCAGTTGCGCAAAGCTCAGTTCCGGCTCAAATTCGAGGAGCTTTTCTATCTGCAACTCAATATCCTGCGCTATACCCGGCAACGCATGCGGCGGTTGGGCGGTTTTCCCTTTACCGTTATCGGTGAGTGTTTCAACCGTTTCTATCGCGAGTGCCTGCCGTTTGAACTGACCGGCGCCCAGAAGCGGGTGCTCAAAGAGATTCGCGCCGACGTGGGCAGTGGCCGGCAGATGAACCGTCTCTTGCAGGGCGATGTGGGCAGCGGCAAGACCCTTGTCGCTCTCATGTCGATGCTCATGGCCGTCGATAACGGTTACCAGGCCTGCATGATGGCGCCTACCGAAATTCTGGCCACCCAGCATTATGAAACCCTGAGCGGCCTGCTTGCCCCTATCGGTGTGCGCATCGAGTTGCTTACCGGTTCGACCCGCAAGAAACAGCGCGACGAGATACACCGCGGGCTGCTCTCGGGCGAGGTGAAAATCCTTGTCGGTACCCATGCTCTGCTCGAAGATACGGTGGTTTTCAACAATCTGGGATTTGTCGTCATCGACGAGCAGCACCGCTTCGGTGTCGAGCAGCGCTCCCGCCTTTGGCGCAAGAACTCTTGTCCGCCCCATATTCTTGTAATGACGGCTACGCCCATTCCCCGCACCCTGGCCATGACCGTCTATGGCGACCTCGATGTGTCGGTCATCGACGAACTGCCGCCCGGCCGCAAACCCGTCACGACAATACACCGTTACGACAACCGACGGGCCGAACTTTATGAGTCGATACGCCGCCAGGTCGAACAGGGACGCCAGATCTATATCGTCTACCCGCTCATACAGGAGAGCGAGAAAATCGACCTGAAAAATTTGGAAGAGGGTTTCCGTCAGGTCAAGGAGGTCTTTCCGCAATATACCGTGTGCATGGTACACGGCAAGATGAAACCGGCCGAGAAAGAGGCCGAGATGCAGCGGTTTGTCTCGGCCGAGGCTCAGATTATGGTGGCCACCACGGTGATAGAGGTGGGGGTGAATGTGCCCAACGCCACGGTTATGGTCATCGAGAATGCCGAGCGCTTCGGCCTCTCCCAGCTGCACCAGTTGCGTGGTCGTGTGGGGCGCGGCGCCGACCAGTCTTATTGTGTGCTGGTGACGTCGCACAAGCTCTCCGACGATACCCGCAAGCGCATCGAAATCATGACCCGTACCAACGACGGCTTTGAGATTGCCGAGGCCGACTTGCAGTTGCGCGGCCCCGGCGACATGGAGGGGACGCAGCAGAGCGGCATCGCCTTTGACCTGCGCATCGCCAACCTTGCCAAGGACGGTCAGATTCTGCAACTTGCCCGTGAGATAGCTACCGAAGTGCTCGATGCCGACCCCGATCTCGCCAAGCCCGAGAATGGTGTACTCTCCCGCCAGCTCGAAAAGCTTTTCCGTCGCAAAATCGATTTCAGTCTCATCAGTTGATGCGAACCGTTGATACAAAAACGGCGATGCACCCTCTCCTTGCAGGGTCGCACCGCCGCTTTCATTTTTAAATCCCTTTTGGGATTACGCAGCCTCTTCTGCCTCTATGCCTTTCGGATTTTCACCCCATTGGTTCTCTCCGGGTTCACTATCGCGAAAGAACAGCACAAGAAGACATATCAGACCGATGATGGGAACAAATACCAATAGAATCCACCACCCGCTTCTCCCGATATCGTGCATACGGCGAGTGCCTACGGAAATAAATGGAGCAATACATATGAAAAAATATATCCATGCAATAAGCGTATATAAAAGACTTGTTTCAGTGAACATGTACAGGTATTGCTGACGTTTTATTATAAGAAAAATAAATGTATGAATGAGTGTAAATATACCAAACTCTTTGCGACGTGCCCGCCCATTCAGGAAGAAAGCCAATTTCCAGCATCTTAAATACCAATACATAATTCTGTGGTTAAAAAGGTTTTTCCTACTCTTTTATTGGATTTTCGGCTACTCCGTCGGAGTGTATTCGGGTAGTACACTCTCCTCAAAAATATGAAATTTCTTGTAAAATAATAAATTTTAATTCCTAAAAATATTTCGAAACGTTATAAAGCCCGGTTGCGTCGATGGGGATCGACGAGATTATCCCGCCCAGTTTTCGCGGTCGAGGTTGCGGTAGTTGATGGCCTCGGCAATGTGTTCGGCCCGGAGGTTGTCGCTACCGGCCAGGTCGGCGATGGTACGGGCCACTTTGAGTATGCGGTCATAGGCGCGGGCCGAGAGGTTGAGGCGGGTCATGGCCGTCCGCAGCAGGGCGAGGCCCGCCTCGTCGGGACGGGCAAACGTGTTGAGCAGGCGGCTGTTCATCTGGGCGTTGCAGTAGATGCCGGGAATATCCTTGAAGCGTTCGCTTTGAATCTCCCGGGCGCGGACCACCCGTTCGCGAATGGCGGCACTGGGCTCGCCCTGCCGGCTATCGGAGAGTTTCTCAAACGGGACGGGAACAATCTCGACCTGTATGTCGATGCGGTCGAGCAGCGGTCCCGAGATACGGTTGAGGTAGCGTTGTACTGCTCCCGGCGGGCAGATGCATTTCTTTTCGGGGTGGTTGTAGTAGCCGCAGGGGCAGGGGTTCATCGAGGCCACGAGCATCACGCTGGCCGGATATTCGATGGTGTACTTGGCGCGGGCAACGGTGATTTTGCGGTCTTCGAGAGGCTGGCGCATCACTTCGAGTACCTGGCGGGAGAACTCGGGCAGCTCGTCGAGGAAAAGCACGCCGTTGTGGGCCAGCGATATCTCGCCCGGCTGTGGGAATGTGCCACCACCCACCAGGGCAACGCTCGATATGGTGTGGTGCGGGGCGCGGAACGGTCGTTGGGTGAGGAGGGTGCCGTTGCGCTCCATCTTGCCGGCAACGGAGTGTATCTTGGTGGTTTCGAGAGCCTCGTGCAGGGTGAGGGGCGGCAGTATCGAGGCGATGCGTTTGGCCATCATCGACTTTCCGGCTCCCGGCGGGCCTATCATGATGAGGTTATGGCCTCCGGCGGCAGCCACTTCAAAGGCGCGTTTCACATTCTCTTGTCCCTTTACGTCGGCAAAGTCGAGGTCGAAGTTGTTCTGGGCGGCAAAAAATTCAGCCCGGGTGTCGATGACGGTGGGGGTCAGCTCCCGGTCGCCGTTGAAGAAGTCGACCACCTCTTTGATGTTGTCGACCCCGTAGACGTGCAGCCGGTCGACGACGGCGGCCTCTCTCACGTTGGCACGGGGCACGATGAGTCCGTCGAACCCTTGGGCCCGAGCCAGTATGGCAATGGGCAGCGCGCCGCGTATGGGGAGTATCGAGCCGTCGAGCGAGAGTTCACCCATAATCATGTAGCGGCCGAGTTTCTCGGCCGAAATCTCTTCGGCGGCGGCCAGGATACCGATGGCCAGCGGCAGGTCGTAGGCCGAACCCTCTTTTCGCAGGTCGGCCGGTGCGAGGTTGATAATGAGTTGGCGGTGCGGAAATTTGTAGCCGTTGTGTTGCAAGGCCGAGCGTATGCGTTCGTGGCTCTCTTTTACGGCGGTGTCGGCCAGCCCTACCATGTAGAAGTGAATGCCTTGCGAACAGTTTACTTCGATGGTTACGGTCAGGGCGTCGATGCCCTGCATGGCTGCTCCGAAAACTTTGACCAACATCTTGCCTTCTGTTTTATCTGTTTTTTTTCTCTTTTGCTCTTTCTTGTACCCCTTGCCCCTTCTGGAATCCACCTCTTTTGCCGCTTGCCCTTGTTGCATCTCCGCCTCACGCATCTTTTTATGCGCTTTGACTCTATGGCTTCTGCCACCGGTCGTTCCTGTTTTTCCCGTTCTGTGTGCTCCCTCACTTTTTCTCTCCCCTCCTCAATTGGTTTCCGATAGTTACGGAGGGAGCAGTTTCCGCCCGCCGGTTACCGTCTTATGGTGCGGCGTGGAGAAGAAGGTTTCTTGCCGTAGGTCTCGTCTTCGCCCACTTCGGCTACGGTCTGGTCGACAGCCTCGATGAGTTCGTCGTCGTGGAGGTTCTTGGCTACGATGCGACCGTTGCCGTTGATGATAAATGAGGTGGGAATTCTCTGCAAGCCGAGGTTCTCAACCTGGTTGGCGTTCCACCCCTCTTCCAGCAGGCAGTGGGGCCACGCTTGCAGCGAGTCGGAGCGCAGGGTCTCACGCCAAGCCTCTTTGTCGGCATCGAGCGAGACACTCACTATGTTGAGGTAGGCGGGGGTGTATTTCTCCCGGAGGGTGCGTATCACCTGCATCTCCCGGCGCGAGAGCGAGTCGTACGAGGCCCACACCGTGAAGAGTGTGGTGCGGCGGCGGAATCCGCCGGTGTTGATGACACTGTCGGCCGGGGTGCGGAAGGTCATGTAGGGCAGCATCTTGCCTTCGGGATTTTTCCGGGTATCTGCAATAAAAATTTCGGCCTTGGCCAGCAGCGATACCGGCTTGGCCTCGGGGGCAAGGCTGCGTAGGAGTGAGTCGGCAGTCTCGACGGTTTCGGGGGTGAGCAGGAAATCGTAGATGAGGAGAGTGGAGGCGTAGGATTGTGGGTTGGCTCGGGCAAACTCTTCTACGCGGCGGTGCAGGGTATCGATGCGCAGGGCACGCTCTTTCTGTCGCAAGGTATCGTCGATGAGGGCGAAGAATGCCTGGTCATCGTCGGCGATGTGTTGTAGCAGCGTGTGGTTGTCGTTGCGGAATTTTCCCACCTGTTCCATCTCGTTTGTTCCCGAGAAGGTTATTTCGTAGGGGGCTTTTATGGAGCCTTTCAGTTTTATCTTGTTGCCGTTTTTTACATAGAGGGAGACGACACGTTCGCCTGCTTCGGTACCGATTTCGATGTGAGCCATTTCCTGGCAAACGCCTTTGTATTCGGCCTTGCCCTCTTCGACGAGAACCGTATCGACGGTGATGCCATTTTTCAGCTCTTCTTGCCAGAAGTAGAGGTAACTCTGCTCGGGCACATCGAACTCGGCGGTGATGGTGAAACCCTCTTTCTCCTCTCCCCCGCAGGCGGTGAGAAGAAGGGCAAAGAATAGAAAGATGCTGTATGCCGAATGTCTCATTGCGCGTATCTTGTTCAAAATATTCATCAGGCCGAAGCCCCTCATTTCGACAAATGTATGGAAAATATTGCAAACAATCGAATGGAGAGTATTTTTTCCTGATAATCGTTCTAAAATTTTTTGAGAAAAAAGTATGAAAAGTTTTATGAAACAATAATAATATTCATCTTTGCAAAAAAGAAGCAAATATGAAAAAATTAAGTTTTCTCTTGTCGTTGTTTTTTCTGCTGTCGAGTTGCCAAAGTTACAAATATGGAGCCGGTGATGAATATGCTCCTTCTTCAAATCTTACTTTCGGTATGGTAAAGAGTAAGATAGAGAAAGGTAAGACGTCGCAGGCTGAGATTTTGCAGATATTCGGTTCGCCCAACATGGTCACCAAAAATCGCTCCAACAACGAAGTGTGGAGTTACAACCGCATGAGTGTGGTACAGAAAGGAGGTCAGACCAATTTTCTTTTTGGGGAGCGAGCCTCGGTAAGTTCTTCCAATAAGTCGTTCGACCTCATTATCATTTTTGATAGTGCAGATGTAGTAAAAGATTATTCCGTAATATCGACAAATTTTTAACTCATGACCATGAAACGAATTTTATTATTTGTGGCTTTGCCCTTGTTTCTGTTTTCGTGCGGTACGCAGAAAACACTTACTCCGAGTGAATTGAAGATGATGACAACACGACAAATCGAGGCCGATTATTCGTTGGCTTTTTCGTCGGCAATTTCGTTGTTGCAGTCCGAAGGTTTTTTGGTGACCAACACCGACCGCGAAAGTGGTATTATTAATGCCAATAAGCAGATTGACAATAAAAATGCAGCTGTGCAGCGTTTCTTCTTGGGAACGTCGACCGATGCTACCACTGCACAGGTCGCTGTTTTTATACAACCTGTCAATGAAAACCTTTCAGAGGTGAAGTTGACAATTTACGAAGGGAGTATCTCTACGACCAACGGACAGTGGGGAATACAGAATAAATCGACAAAAAACAGCATGGTGCAAGAGGCCGAGGTCTATAATACCTGGTTCAACAATTTAAGAGCCGAGGTGGAGAGGCTAAAAGCTCTTTTGCAGTAATCTTCTTGTAAAGGCAGAACGCCCCGCCGACAAGTTTTGTCGGCGGGGCGTTCTGCCTTTATGGAAAAATCTTTGTTTACTTGTTCATGGCCTGGCACAGGTCGGCGATGATGTCGTCGGCATTCTCGATACCCACCGAGAGGCGTATCAGGTCGGGAGCTACACCGGCCTCGATGAGCTGTTCGTCGTTCAGCTGGCGATGGGTGTGGCTGGCAGGGTGCAGCACACAGGTGCGGGCATCGGCCACATGGGTGACGATGGCGGCAAGTTTCAGGCGGTCCATAAATTCGATGGCCTCCTGGCGCGAACCTTTCAGTCCGAAGGCGATGACGCCGCAGGTGCCGTTAGGCATATATTTTCGGGCCAGTGCGTGGTATTTGTCGCCGGGCAGTCCGGGGTAGTGTACCCAGGCCACTTGCGGAGAGTCTTGCAGAAATTCGGCCACTTTCTGGGCATTCTCGCAGTGACGGGCCATGCGCAGGTGCAGGGTTTCGAGTCCGAGGTTGAGCAGGAAGGCGTTTTGGGGCGACTGGGTAGAACCCAGGTCGCGCATGAGCTGGGCGGTGGCTTTGGTGATGTAGGCCATTTTGCCGAAGGCTTTGGTGTAGGTCAGTCCGTGGTACGACTCGTCGGGACGGGTGAGGCCGGGGAACTTGTCGGCGTGTGCATCCCAATCGAAATTGCCGCTGTCGACAATGGCACCACCCACACAGGTGGCGTGGCCGTCCATATATTTGGTGGTGGAGTGGGTAACGATGTCGGCTCCCCATTCAAAGGGGCGGCAGTTGATGGGGGTGGCAAAGGTGTTGTCGACAATGAGGGGTACACCGTGGCGATGGGCGATGCGGGCAAATTTCTCGATGTCGAGCACCTGCATGCCGGGGTTGGAGAGGGTCTCGCCGAAGAGGGCCTTGGTGTTGGGGCGGAAAGCCGCTTCGATGGTGGCTTCGTCGTCGTCGGGTTCGATGAAGGTAACGTCGATGCCGAGTTTTTTCAAGGTAACGCCGTAGAGGTTGAAGGTACCGCCGTAGATGGTCGACGAGCATACAAAGTGGTCGCCTGCCTCGCAGATGTTGAAGATGGCGAAGAAGTTGGCCGCCTGTCCCGATGAGGTGAGTATGGCTCCTACCCCTCCTTCGAGGGCGGCGATTTTAGACGCCACGGCATCATTGGTGGGGTTTTGCAGTCGGGTATAGAAGTAGCCACTCTCTTCAAGGTCGAAGAGGCGGGCCATCTGTTCGCTGGTTGAGTAGCGGAATGTTGTGCTCTGGTAGATGGGCAGTACGCGGGGCTCCCCGTTCTTGGGGTTCCACCCGCCCTGCACGCAGAGGGTTTCGGGGCTGAATTGGGATTTCTCGCTCATAGGATTATCGTGTTGAATGATTTATAAAGAAAAGGCTTTTTTCAGGGTGTCGACATAGTCGAGTTTTTCCCATGTGAAGAGTTCCACGTCGAGTTCTACGGGTTTCTCGTAGCGCGAGGTGAAGGTCTTGTGTACCGTGCGGGGCTGGCGACCCATGTGGCCGTAGGCGGCTGTCTCTTCGTAGATGGGCTGGCGCAGTTTGAGCCGCTCTTCGATGGCTTTGGGGCGCAGGTCGAAGATTTTGCCTATTTCGCAGGCAATCTCGGCATCGCTCAGGGCAACGTGCGACGTGCCGTAGGTGTTGACAAAGAGGCTCACGGGCTGGGCCACGCCGATGGCGTAGGATACCTGTATCAGCACCTCGTCGGCAATGCCGGCAGCGACCATGTTCTTGGCCATGTGGCGGGCGGCATAGGCAGCCGAACGGTCGACCTTCGAGGGGTCTTTGCCCGAGAAGGCTCCGCCGCCGTGGGCACCCTTGCCCCCGTAGGTGTCGACGATGATTTTACGGCCGGTGAGACCGGTGTCGCCGTGGGGACCGCCGATGACAAACTTGCCGGTGGGATTGACGTGCAGGATAAGCCGGTCGTCGAAGAGCCGCTGCACACGCTCGGGCAGTTGGGCGATGACGCGGGGCAACAGCGTGCGGCGCACGTCGTCGGCGATGCGGTCTAGCATCTTGCGGTCGGCCTGGGCCTGGGCTTCGGGGGTGTTGTCGGTGGGGGCGATAAACTCGTCGTGCTGGGTCGAGATGACGATGGTGTGTATGCGCACCGGACGGTGTTGCTCGTCATACTCTACCGTCACCTGCGACTTGGCGTCGGGGCGCAGGTAGGGCATCTCGTTTTTCTCGCGGCGCAAGACGGCCAGTTCGCGCAGCAGCAGGTGTGAGAGGTCAAGGGCGAGCGGCATGTAGTTGTCGGTCTCGTTGCAGGCGTAGCCGAACATCATGCCTTGGTCGCCGGCGCCCTGGTTCATGGCATCGGCGCGTTCCACACCGCGGTTGATGTCGGCCGACTGTTCGTGTATGGCCGAGAACACGCCGCAGGAGTCGCCGTCGAATTTGTATTCGCTGCGGGTGTAGCCGATGCGGTTGATGACCCGGCGGGCCACCTCGTGCAGGTCGATGTAGGCTTGTGATTTCACTTCGCCGGCGAGGACCACCTGTCCGGTGGTTACCAGCGTTTCGCAGGCGACCTTCGATTGGGGGTCGTAGGCGAGGAATTCGTCGAGAATGGCGTCGGAAATTTGGTCGGCCACCTTGTCGGGGTGTCCTTCCGATACCGATTCGGAGGTGAAGAGATAGTTCATTTCTTATCGTTTTTGTCGGTTAAAAAAATAACTTCCGATAAGAGATGGAGGGGGAGAAAAATGCGGGGCGGTTTTCCGGCCGTAGGGGTCGGGGCGGGGGTAATTACCGTTTTAGCAGTTTTTTAGTGTGGTTGCAAGCAGCCAAATCCATCCACATATCGTGGCTGCAAAGTAACATCTTTTTTGCGAGTTGTGCAAGAAGATAATCGAAAGAAAAATAATTCTCTCCGAAAAGGAAACCGATATAGGGCATGAACAGCCGCTTGGGTGTTGGAATCTATGCTGGGCCGGATGATGATTCAGAAAAAATGCTATCTTTGCGAAAGAAGGCCTATAAAAATTAAGACTCTTCGTTATCCGACAACTTTACCTATGTTCTCACTTCGGCAGAAAGATATGAAAAAGTCAAGAGCGTGTATGAAACGATAGGCGAGAACGGAATGATAAACCAAAAGAATAATGCGGATTTCAATTTGTACTCTGATTAAACGGATTTTGCGAGGCATAAAGAATGTCCTGCTGATTTTCTCCTGCTGTGTGGGAGTGATTATATTGCTTTTTCTCATGCGGTGTAACAAGGACGAGTACAGCCATTTCGACCGAATGATGTTGGCCGGCTGGAATACAAGCGATACCATAGTCGACCTGTCGCACCTCACCCCGTTTCAGTGGGACACGATGTATTATTATGAGAACGGTTGTTCGGAAGAGGTGATGGCATCGTTCGGCGTTATTGCCGATGCCAGTATGCAAGATGTGATGGACTCGTTCGGTATTATGCAAGATGTGATCATCTTTAAGGACAAAAAAGGCCGGACCGTTTATTGGGACAAGTGGATATATTCTTGGGAGAATTCTCACTATGGAAATGGAGGGTTTATAATCATACCTGATTTCAATTATTTGCGGGTCAGCAGCGACGATGCCCTTTTTAAGGTTCGCGTAAAAACGAAACATACTATTCTGTTGGAGCATCTTCCACGAGGAGAAGAGCGGCAGGATTAGAATTGTTTTCCCCGATAGCTGATTCACCGATAATAATAACGGCTGTCTCCCTGCGGAGACAGCCGTTTCTCTTTTTATTGGGGGGAAGATTATTATTTCAGTTTCTCGTTGAGCTCGACGAGGGCGTTGGCCTTTTCTACGGCCTTGGATATGTGGTCGCAGATGTTTTCGTTGCCGATGATTTTGTTGAGCCCCGACTTGTAGAGTGTCTCCTGTACCGAGGGGTTGACACCCGAGAGTATGACCCGTATGCCCTCGCGGTGCGACGACTCGACGAGTATTTGCAGGTTGTGCAGGCCGGTCGAGTCGATGAAAGGCACTTTGCGCATGCGAATGATGCGCACCACCGGTTTGTCGCCCATCTCGCGCATCACTTCATCGAACTTCGTGGCCACCCCGAAGAAGAACGGACCGTTGATTTCGTATACCTCCACGCCTTTGGCGATATTCAGCGTCTCGTGCTGGGTCATCTCGGTGCCCTGGGCCACGTCGAGCTCATCTTTCAATACTGAAATCTGCACATTCTCCGACACGCGGCGCAGGAAGAGCAGCACGGCCAGCAGCAGACCTATCTCGATGGCGATGGTGAGGTTGAAGACGACGGTGAGAATGAATGTCGTGGCGAGAATGGCTACATCGGACTTGGGATTTTTCAGCAACGAACGCACGGTGCGCCAACCGCTCATGTTGTAGGCCACGATTACGAGTACGCCGGCCAGGCAGGCCATGGGTACGAGTTTGATAAGTGGCATGAGCAGCAGGAAGATGGCCAGCAGCACCACGGCGTGTATGATGCCGGCTACGGGGGTGCGGCCGCCGTTGTTGATATTGGTCATGGTGCGGGCGATGGCTCCCGTCACGGGAATACCGCCGAAGAAGGGCACGACGATGTTGGCGACGCCCTGACCGATGAGCTCGGTGTTGGAGTTGTGGTGTTCGCTCACGGCACCGTCGGCCACAGTAGCCGAGAGCAGCGACTCGATGGCGCACAAGATGGCGATGGTGAAGGCCGGCGAGAGCAGCTGGTTGATGGTGGCCATGTCGAGGTGGAGTGGCTGCGGCTCGGGTATCTCGTTGCAGATGTCGAACCGGTCGCCGATGGTCTCGATACCGGTGATGCCCCATACCTCTTTCATGAGGTAGGCAACGACCGTCATGATGATGATGGCTACCAGCGAACCCGGTATCTTGCGCGATATCTTGGGCATGACGGCGATGATGAGAATACTGGCCACGCCGATGAAGAGCGACAGCGGGTTGATGGTGTCGAGGTGCCGGAAGTAGACGGCCCACTGCGAGAGACAGTCGGCCGGGAGCTTGTCGACGGTGAGACCCAACAGGTCTTTGACCTGTGTGGTGAAGATGGTGAGGGCGATACCGCTGGTGAAACCCACGACAATGGGGTAGGGTATGAACTTGATGATGCCGCCCAGGCGGAAGAGTCCCATCATGATAAGCATGGCTCCTGCCATGGCTGTGGCAATGGCAAGCCCTTCGAGGCCGTAGCCCTGTATGATACCGAATACGATGACGATGAATGCGCCGGTGGGGCCTCCTATCTGCACCGAGCTACCTCCCAGGACCGAGACGATGAAGCCGCCGACGATGGCGGTGATGAGACCTTTTTCGGGAGTGACACCCGAGGCGATGCCGAATGCGATGGCAAGTGGCAGCGCTACGATGCCCACAATGATACCGGCCATGAGGTCGGCCATGAATTTTTCGCGCGAGTAGTGGCGCAAGCCTTCCAACAGTTTGGGCTGAAAATCAATCTTCATACGATTACCTTAAAAATTTTTGAAGCCGCAAATGTAGTGCTTTTTTTAACAAAATACCCTATTAATGGAAAATTTTGTAAAAAATCGAGACGGTTCCAAAAAAAGAAGGACTTTGCGCGATGTCGACCGGTCAGCGACTGGTGCGGCCGCCGGTGAGGGTGGGTTGGTTGGAGTAGATGGGGGTTTGTTCCTCTTCTTCGGCCTGTGTATCGGTCTGAACGTCTTTGGGTTTGTTCTTGACGATTTCGTAGGGTTTCTGGCTCTCGATGGGGGTGGCATAGACGTCCCACGACTGGTCTACGTCCCAGTTGGCCCGCAACGAGAGACTGCCGGGGTAATAAAATACCTTTTCGGGTTGACGCTTTTCCTGATAGTTGCCGGTATCCCACACCCCGTTGTCATTGTCGTCGAGGCACAGCCGCATATAATAGGTGCCGGGATTGACATAACGGAAGAGCGCCGAACCGTTTTTCACCCGGGCTTTGTAGACGGGTTGGTCGGTGTTGTTGAGCAGTTCGACAAATGCCGGGCCCGTGATGCCGATGGTGCGTACCAGTAGGTTGGAGTATTCTTCGATGGCTCTTACCTTAAAGTTGTGAATCAGTGTGTTGGTGGGATTGCCATAGATGTTTTCGGCCGCCAGGGAGTCGAGGGTGAAACGGTATTCGCCACCCGACACCCATTTGTTTCTCAGCCGATAGGTACGAGGTTGTTCGGGTTCGGGCAGGAACGAGTATTCGTCGACCGGCACCCAGAGGGTATCGACTTTGCGTTCGAGATGTACGGCGAGCGAGTCGAGGTGCTTTACCGGCTGGTCAAATATGTAGGCCGGCGAGGCATAGTAGTCGATGGTCGACCCACTGCGGTTGCTTATGGCCATAAATTCGATGGGAGGTGGCAGCGTGTCGGAGTCGTTCGACTTTTTCCGGTTGCGCGTTGAACGTTTTCTTTCGCGGTACACCCACAGCATTGTGTCGTTGTAGAGCGAGAGTTGTTGCAGGGTGTCGGTGCGGAAGTATTGCGCAGCTATGCGCAGCGAGTCGTTGTTGTAGGCAAGCGAGTCGCGCAGCCAGTAGGTAATGGTGTCGTTGGTCGGGTTCTTCTCGATGATGGCCCACTCTTCGGCGGGGAAGTTCAGTGGGGTGATGTGTGGCAGCGAATCCTGAGGGGCCGAGAAGTAGAGGGTGATTTTGCGGCGGTCGGTACGGTCGAATTTCTCGAAGTAGCTGGCCTTGTAGTTTTCGTTGAAGGCCCGCAGCACGATATGGTCGGGAAAGTAGTGCGGTTGCAGCGAGGTAACGATGGTGTCGATGGTACTGGTGTCGGCCCATATCGTGTCGTTGTGCCACTCCATGGTGACGGTGGGGGTGAAGACCGAGTCGAGGTAGGCTATGTCTTCGGAGGCGTTGTCGAAGAAGTAGTTGCGGTTACCGTCTTTGAGGGCGAAGATGCGGTAGGTGCCCTCGGCGATGTTGCGCACGGTAAACCGTCCGTATTCGTCGGTGCGACTCATGCGCAGGAAAGGCTGGGTGGTAAAGGCCGTGTCGGCCAGCTGGGCGTAGATGCCCACCAGCATGTTGCTTACCGGTTCGAGGTCGGAGGCGTTGAGCAGTATGCCCGACATTTCGAGCGTGTCGATGTGGTCACCCGTCGAGAAGTAGAAACTGAAACCGGCCAGCTTGTTTTTCTCGTTGTTGTCGACAATGGCATCGCCGCAGTCGATGGTGTAGGTGGTGTTGGGTTTCATCGAGTCGTTCAGCACAAACGACACAGTGCGTCCCAGACTGGTTATCTGTGGCATCTGGGTCTGTGGGGGCGAGATGATGATTTTCTCGTTGGGGTTTTCTATCTGGACGATTTCGTCGAATTCGAGCGTGATTTTGTTCTTGTCGTAATGGAGTGTACCTATCGGTGGGTTGCTCTTTTTCAATACGGGAGGAGTCTCGTCTTTGGGCCCTCCGCCGGGACGGCCCATGTTGGCGCAGGAGTAGCAGCACAGCCCTATAAAAAAGATGAGGGCTATGGCAAGGCCTTTCCCGGGCCGGTTGCGAAGAGGTCGATGCAGACTCATGTATCTAGGTTGTTCTCGTCGACAAAGATACGACAAAGATGTAGAAAAAGCGTTTTTCTTCTTGAAATATAACTTCTTTTTTGGCTTCTGAGAAGACAAAAATTCGTATTTTTGCAGCCGTAACCGAAAAAAGCCATATATTTGCACCTTAAATCGAATACACAAAAATAATTATCAAAAACATAAAAAGTAATAATCACAATGCAAAACAAAGGATTCATAAGGGTTTTAGCAGTTCTGCTGACTTTGGTATGCGTTTTCTACATTTCTTTCTCGTTTGTAACACGTTATTACAACAAGAAAGCCGAGGAAATTTCCAATGGAGACCCTGTTGCTTACAAGAATTATCTCGATTCCATGGCCACCGAGAAAGTCTATCTCGGCTATTACACCCTGAAACAGTGTAATGAAATGGAGGTGGGCCTCGGCCTTGACCTGAAAGGCGGTATGAACGTTACGCTGCAAATTTCCGTAGCCGATGTGTTGCGTTCGCTTTCCAACAACAATCCCGACGCCAAGTTCAATGCCGCCCTTGATGCCGCTACGGCCAATCAGGCCGACAATGCCGACTTCCTGGCTATCTTTGTCGACGAATATAAAAAACTCGATCCCAATATCCGTTTGGCTTCCATATTCAGCACCTATCAGCTGAAAGAGAAAATTGCTCCCAGCGCCACCAACGACGAAGTGGTGTCTGTTTTGCGTGAAGAGCTGAACAGCGCCATCGACAACTCCTTCAACGTGCTCCGTACCCGTATCGACCGTTTCGGTGTGGTTTCGCCCAACATCCAACGTCTCGAAAAAGACGGCCGTATCCTTATCGAGTTGCCCGGTGTGAAAGAGCCCGACCGTGTGCGTAAACTCCTCCAAGGTAGTGCCAACCTCGAATTCTGGGAGACCTACAACTTCAACGAAATCTACTCTCGCCTGGTTGCTGCCAATGACCTGATTGCCCGCATGGAAAACAACGGCGAACCGGTGGTTGCCGAAGAAAAAAGCGCCGAAGGCGACCTTTCGGAATTGACCGGCGAAAACGAGGAAGAGGCATTGTGGAAACGTCAGAATCCGCTTTTCTCCCGCTTGCAACCGGCTATCGCACAGAACGGTCAGCCTGTGGCCAGCCCGGGTATAGGCTATGCACACTATCGCGATACAGCTGCTGTGAGCGCATACCTCGCTCTGCCGCAGGTGCGTGAGATGCTGCCTACCAACCTCCGTTTCTGCTGGACGGTAAAAGCCATTGACGAAAAAGAACAATATTATCAGTTGGTAGCTCTGAAATCGAGCACCGGCGGACGTCCTGCCCTCGAAGGCGATGTCATCAACGATGCCCATGAAGATTTCGACCGCCTGACCAACTCTCCCGTTGTGAGCATGACGATGAATGCCGAGGGTACCAAAATCTGGGCCCAGCTCACCCGCGAGAACATCGGCCGTTGTGTGGCTGTGGTTCTTGACGACCATGTCTATTCGTTCCCTGTTGTCAATACCGAAATTCCCAACGGCTCGTCTCAGATATCGGGCGGTTTCACTCCCGAAGAGGCCAAAGACCTGGCCAATGTCTTGAAGACCGGTAAAATGGCTGCCAGTGTGAAAATCGTACAGGAAGATGTTGTCGGCCCGTCTTTGGGACAAGAGGCTATCCGCAGCGGTGTACTCTCGTTTATATTCGCTCTGGTACTCCTCATGATATACATGATTGGCGTTTATGGCGTGATACCCGGTCTCGTTGCCAATGTGGCTCTTATCCTCAACCTCTTCTTCACGATGGGTATCTTGGCCTCGTTCCAGGCTGTGCTTACTCTCTCGGGTATCGCCGGTCTGGTGCTCTCCCTCGGTGTGGCTGTCGATGCCAACGTGCTTATTTATGAACGTTCCAAAGAGGAACTTCGTGCCGGCAAGAGCTTGAAGAACGCTATTGCCGACGGTTACAAGAATGCCTTCTCGGCCATCTTCGACTCCAACCTGACTTCGGTCATCACCGGTATCATTCTCTTCTACTTCGGTTCAGGACCTATCAAAGGTTTTGCCACGACGTTGCTCATCGGTATCGTCTGCTCTTTCTTTACCGCTGTGTTCCTTACTCGTCTCTTCTACGAGAGAGGTCTCGAAAAGAACTGGTTCAAGAAACTTACCTTTACCACTCCTCTTACCCGCAACTTGTTGGTAAATCCCGAAATCAACTTCCTTGGTGCCCGTAAAAAAGGATATATCATCTGCTTGGCTATTGTTATTATAGGTGGTGTGTCTTTCGCTCTGCGTGGACTGGACAAGGGTATCGAGTTCTCCGGCGGACGCAACTACATCGTACGTTTTGACAAACCGGTGAATACCCAGGATATTGCCAATTTGCTCAAACCTCAGTTCGGAGAGAATATTCCTACGGTCATCACCATCGGTGGCGACAACCAGGTGCGTATATCGACCAACTACCGCATCGCCGAGTCCGACGAAACTATCGACCAGGAAATTCTGACGATGATTTACAACGGACTGAAAGACGAAGTCGGCGGTAAGTCGCAGGAGGCATTTGAAACCGAGAATGTGATGAGTATACAGAAGGTGGGACCGAGTATCGCCGAGGATATTACCATCGGTGCCATATGGGCCGTTATCTTCTCGCTCTTTGCCATTGCTCTTTACATCTTGTTGCGCTTCCGCGATTTGGCATTCAGTGTCGGTACGCTCGTTTCGCTGGCATTCGATACCTTGGTCATCTTGGCGGTATATTCGCTCTTCAACGGTCTCCTGCCCTTCTCGATGGAAATCGACCAGACCTTCATCGCTGCCATCTTGACCAACATCGGTTACTCTGTCAACGATAAGGTGGTAGTCTTCGACCGTGTGCGCGAGGTTATCGGCCTCTATCCCAAACGTGACCGCGGACTCGTTATCAACGACGCTCTCAACAGCACCTTGTCGCGTACTATCAGTACCTCGTTGAGTACGGCTCTCGTGCTGCTCTGTATCTTCATCCTTGGTGGCGACACGATACGCAGCTTCTCGTTTGCCATGTTGCTCGGTGTGATTACCGGTACCTTCTCAACCCTCTTCGTTGCCGTGCCCATCGCTTACGAAATGGTGAAGAAGAAATTCGCCAAAATGATGGCTTCTGAGGCTGCTTGATAAAAGTTGCCCTACCCGATATGAAGCGAGGCCCTTTGGAATATTCCGAAGGGCCTCGCTCTGTTTTCCCGGCGGTGCTGTCGGCCGGCGTTTGTGTTTGAACGGAAGCTGCTGATTTTGAGGGGATAAAGAGAGATGGGGTGATAGGGAATGAGTCGTAAACAATGTTTCGCGACCCGCTTCGTGGCCGTGAATTGTTGCAGCGCGCCTTTCGGTTGCAGGAATGTTGGGCGTGTGAGGAGGATTCTTTTGTGAGACAAGCCTGGCTTTCCTCCCGAAGTTTTCATGACAGTCCGCCTCTTCCTTTTATGGTAGCGGCATTGTAGCGCGATTGCCTGTGAGAGTCGGTCGACTGGAAGTGCGTGCAAGGCGTTGCTTGCTTCGCGCGGTGTCGCAAGACATGTGGCGGGTCTGTGTGGTAGCCCTCCCTGGTGTTTGTCGGGATAGTTGTAGTCGAAAGAAAGGGTCCTGTGAAAACCGGCCTCGATGTACGAAAAAGCCGATGTAGAAGCGTTGAGTTACGAGACGGCGGGAGTGCTGAGAACGAAGAAAACCGGCCGTCAGAAGGCCCATTCCACGCCGATGGCGATAAGGTAGTAGCGGATACCCTTGCCCAGCAGCATCGAGAGGGAAACGCCCCAGAGATTGGCCCGCATGAGTCCCAGCGCCACGACGATGGCATCGCCTATGCCGGGAACGAATGCAAAAAAGCCCATGACCGACCCTTTGCCTTGCAGGAAGCGTTGCGCCTTTTCGAGTTTCTCGTGCGAGAGTTTGAGGTATTTTTCAATCCACACGGTTTTTCCCAGCCGGCCTATGTAGTAGCAGGTCATGCCACCCAGCCAGTTGCCTGCCGTAGCGGCGGCCGTGCAGCCTATGGTGTCGTATCCGGCGGCGATGAGTAGCCCCAGCACCACTTCGGAGCTGAACGGCAGGACGCTCCCGGCCAGGAACGCCGCAATAAAGAGGCCTGCGTAGCCCCATTCGCTCAGAGTTGTCAGAAATTCCATAGGTAGAGAGTGAGGTAGACGACGGCCACGATGCATACCTGGTAGGCGACGTAGCGGTTGCGGGCGTGTATCAGATAGTAGGCGCCGGCCTGTGCGGCGAGAAGATGCAGCAAAGGGAGGAAGTCGCCCATGCGCGACGGGTTGAGCAGGGCATCGACCGCGACGAAGAGAAAGAGTACTTCGAGAAAGCGGTTGCTGCGCCATATCTGTATCTTGTTGCGGGAGATGAGGTAGCAGCCCGACAAACAGCTGCCGACGCCTATCAGTACGATGATGCCGAAGCGTATGAGTTTGCTGTCGCCACCCACTTGCATGGCAAACGGCAGATGGGTATCGAGGTCGATAAATGATTCAAACGGATAGAAGAGCGTCAGGTCAAACAGCTGACCGACGCTGTACAGCAGCCACACGGTTGTGGCCACGCCCAATATCAGGGCCGTGATGGAGCGCCAGGTGAAGGTCTTCATATAGGCCAGACCCAAGGCGAAAGCTATGAGCCACCAGGCAGCCGGTGGCCACAACAGGGCTGCGGCGCTGATGAGCAGCCCGATGGCAAAGGCCGCTTCCTGTCCCGGCTTCTGGTAGCTGCCAAACAGCAGGTAGAGCCACACGACCAGCAGCGGCGACAAGAGGATACCGATGTTGAGTCGGTCGGCCAGGGCAGGGGCGCAGGCATTGAAGAAGAAAAACAGCGTGGCCGGCAGCCATGTGCGTTTCTGCATGAGGTTGCAGGCATTGTCGAGGCGCAGCAGCAACAGACCGCTCAGCGTAATGGCGGCGATGTGGAGGAGATAGGTAAGGGCTCTCGCTTTCCACAGCGGAGCGCCGGCCGACAGAATGTCGGTCAATCTCCCGTCGGGAACCCGGGCCGCAAGCGCCACCAGCGACA
>OBAF01000268.1_pt1 | contig 56015 bp, 52 predicted proteins | sample 1517851 | NCBI WGS metagenome assembly OBAF01 (sample SAMN04571706, study PRJEB22368) | human gut metagenome | biome: human gut; material: stool | host: Homo sapiens | place: Luxembourg | collected 2012-10-19 | reverse complement strand
TTTGTTGCTCAGGTACTTAAAAAGTTATATTTATAATAGTGTTGCGGAATTAAGGGGAGTATCTTTTGCTTGTGGTTGTGCTTCTTGATAAAATACGAGAAAATCTGTAAAACTGGAATTTCCAGAGACAGTCTTAATATATACTTTATCTATTTTAGAGCATCTAAAACCTATTACTTCATATACAAACGAAAAACACCTATTCTTATCAAGAATAGGCAATATTCTCAACTCAGACCCGAAAAATCCACATTTCTGGTCTTTTGCAAAATACTCAAAAATAGTTCTCAGAACGTTTTTTTTAGGGCGTTCTTCTGTCAATATCCAAAGATTTTTCACGAGCGTTTCAATATATATATTTGTTCATATACATGCTTTTTAGTACGAGATGAACCGTTATTATTACTTTTAAAGCGTAAATACTCAAACTGTTCTAATGAAACCGTACCATATCGAGATAAAGTATCTATTATACCCTCTCTATTCATAATGCCTTCTGAATTATAACTCAATACCAAATAGTTATAGTGTCCCATTCGAGCTATCCTATCTAAATCAGAAAATGCTGATTTTTCGTTACAAAATGAAGATTTCTGCTTAGAATATTCGCGCATACCTGTTACACCTCGAATTATTGGCGAATCATAGCATGCTATGGTTTCTAATAAATGATAATTAGGCGCATATTGACGTTCATTATATGGAGGATCTATATAGAGAATATCGACTTCTATATCATCTAATAAAGATAAGCTATCGCCATAATATACTTCGTTACTATAATCATTTTTAATGATTTCAATCGGACGAAGTTTCATTGTCTTAATAGCGCGTGGATCCCATTTCTTTTGAAATGCCGCATATACACCGGAAACATTTGCATAAAATGAAACGGTCTCTATTAGGCAAGACAACAGAATAAAATACTCGTTATCAGTCAACAACCCATCACTATTCCATAACTCTATTTGTTGTCTGATTGCATCTATTTTTTTCCCGTTCTCATCTATAAAATACATACGAGGAGAGGCCAAATACGATGTCCCTCCGGGTGTGTAATTTTCAAAAATAAAACCGTCTCGCAATGGTATAGTGTCCAAATACTCTAATACAGAAACTAACGGAGAATCAAAAAGACGAGATGTTGCATTACCAATTATAGGACAAAGAGCTTTGAACGTAGGAGTTTCATTATTCTCTATATATGCTTTTTGCAAACAATATGAGAAATACATCATATCTGACGTATATACCTTATATCCTTTTCGCTTATAAAATTTTGCAACACTTGTTGTTCCCGAAAAAAAATCGAAAAAACTTTTGCCAACAATTCCTTTACTTTCTAATACAGAATATATATAAGGTATAATATTTTCTTTATTACCCAAATATCTCATATTGAATCTTCTTTGGAATGTAGTTAGTAATCAATACCTCTATGGTAGACGTTTTTTGCCTATTTTTCGTATGATAATTTGAGTTGGCATAATCACTATTCAGATAATGAATAACATAATTATTTTCAGCTATCCACTTTCTCAATATATCATTCTCTTTCCCTTTATGAATCAACACATTAGACAAAGCAAATGAAATTCCCGATTTTGTCAATCCATTCAATATTTCATACAAACACTTTTCCTCCTGTTCAGACCACCCGGTAAACCCTCTTTTTCCATCATTGTACGTTCCCGTCGTAATCAAATATGGAGGATCACAATAGACAAAATCGTCCCCTTCCAACACCGAAAAATCAAATTTGTCGTAATTTTGGCATGTAAATAAGGCATTGGAAGATTGTATATGCTCAATGAATCGCCGTAAATTTCTTTTCATCGTCTCATTATAGCGACTTCTATCTCTACCAAATGGATTATTAAATTCATGAGAATTATTGAATCTAATCTGATGATTGAATGAATACGCGACTAACACAAATAAATCCAAAGGATTCCTATCTTGATTATATATATCGCGCATTTTTTTATATCCTACCTCATTTGTCAATGAAAGATTGAATGTTTCTATTCTATGGTCTATATGGTTCAATATTGTCTGAACATCATTTTCTTTTAGAGATACATACAAATCTATCAAATATGAGAGGATATCATTAAATACTACGCGATGTGCATGAACATTAATACCAACATTACACCCCCCACAAAATAAATCGACAAACGTATTTATTTTGCGAGGGAACAAAGGTAATATTTGGGGTAATAGTTTATATTTTCCCCCAATATAGTTTAAGGGAGAACGAACATAATCATTCATCTACGGCAAGAGTTGGCGATGGAAAAATTCGATGAATTTCTTGTAGAGGTGCGGGCGGGAGTTTCCTCCGTAGATACTGTGGTTGCGGTCGGTATACATCTGCATTTCAAACTGCTTGTCGGCCGCCACGAGGGCATTGATATAGCGCAGAGTGTTGGTGTAATGCACATTATCGTCGGCCGTACCGGAAACAATCAGGAGGTTGCCCGAGAGAGAGGCTGCCCGACACAAGGGCGATGCAGCATCGTAGCCGGCACGGTTCTGCTGCGGAGTCGACATGTACCGCTCGGTATATACCGTGTCGTAGAAGCGCCAGTCGGTTACCGGGGCAATGGCTACACCGGCCTTGTACACGCCGCTGCTCATCGACATCGACATAAGGGTGGTAAATCCGCCGAAACTCCACCCCCAGATGGCTATGCGGCCGGCGTCGACATAGGACAGCGATGCCATATAGCGGGCGGCAGATATCTGGTCCTGGGCTTCGAGTACCCCCAGCTGGCCATAGGTGCAGCAACGGAATTCCGTGCCTCGGGCTCCGGTACCACGACCGTCGACACAGGCCACGATGAAGCCTTGCGGCACGAGTACCTGCTGCCAGTCGGCCGAGCTCCACGCATCGAGTACCTGCTGCGATCCGGGGCCGCTATACTGCATCATCACGACCGGGTAGCGGCGGGTCGTGTCGAAATCGGCCGGCTTCATCATGAAACCGTTGAGCTCGACACCTTCGGGAGTCGTGAAAGTAAAAAATTCCTTCTTGACAAAATCCTCAACCGGGAAGTCGGCATTGTCTTCAAGGGTACGCACCACACGGCGGCGTTTGGCATCGTGAAGGGTATAGACTGGAGGGGTGACGGCGTTGCTGTACTGGCTGATGTAATAGGTACACGAGGGATTGAACCAGGCGGTGTTGTTTCCCGGCCGCGTCGAGAGTTTACGGCGTTTACCTTTACGGTCGATGCAGTAGAGCGTGCGGTAAAGAGGGCCTTCCTCGGTCGACTGGTAATAGATGTTGCCCCGGGCGTCGCGTCCGTAATAATCGGTAACCTCCCACTCTCCCGCGGTAACGGTGCGTTGCAGCTTGCCGTCGTAACCATACTGGTAGATGTGGCGGTAGCCGGTCTTCTCGGAGAAGGCCATGAAGCAGTCGGGATAGAAAACGGCCGATGTAATGTCTTCTTCGTTGATATAGGTATCGCTCGTATCTTCATAAAGGAGACGGGTGGTCTCTTTTTCTATGTCGACGGCCAGCAGGCGTATGTGATTCTGCAACCGGTTGAGGGCCGTAACGACCCACTCGCCGGTGCGCGGTATTATGTTGATGGCCGGGAGATAGGTCTCACCGTCGACCGGCAGAGCCACGGCATGAGGGGCAGCGTCGTTTTCTTTCCATACCCTGAACGAGATGCGGCTGTTGTCGGCACCGGCCACGGGATATTTAAATCCGGCATAACGGGGATAGACATCGTCGGGTGCGTCGTAGCGGCCCGAAGGGGTACAGAAAAGCTGCATGGGATACTCCTGCACGTCGCTCTCGTCGGTGCGAACAAAGGCCAATGCCCGACTGTCGGGCGACCAGGCCATCAGGCGGGTCTGGGCAAACTCCTCTTCATACACCCAGTCGGTAACGCCGTTGAGTATCTTGTTTTTCTCGCCGTCGTGCGTTACCTGCACTTCGCTGCCGTCAAGGAGATTCTTTACGTAAATATTGTTTTCGTGAACAAAGGCCACCCGTGTTCCGTCGGGCGACAGCGTGGCAATCTGCTGCTTGGGAAACTGCTCCGACAGGGGTTGCAACGCATGGCTTCCCACCCGGGTGAAGTAGTAGGCGGCACGGAACGACCGGCGATATATCATCTCCACATCGGTATAGATGAGCATACGGTCTTCGTCTTCTCCAAAGGAATATCCCGAGATGCTCTGCACCGGCTTCCCGGGCACGCGTGCCACGTCGAGCAGGGTATCGACCACTTCGCCCGTGGCATAGGCATAGCGCACGATGCAGGTGCGGTCGGGCGAGAGACAGGTATAATGCACACCATCGGCCGAGGGGCGTATCCCGGCCACCGACTTCGCCCGGTATTTTCCCGAAAAGAGGTCGTCGACCTCCATCGAAGAGAGCGGTGCCGCGCCCACTGTCAGCGCCACGGCACACAGGATTTCAGGTAAATTCAACTTCATATTTCATCGGTTTATTTATCGTCTTACAAAAATAAGGATTCACTGCCAAAGAGAAAAATTTCAAAAGCAAATTGGCAGAAAGCTCCGAAAATTTCTACTTTTGCAATATATCTTGACAAGAACATCATGGACTACGGATTTATAAAGACAGCCACGGCTATTCCCCTCTGCCGGGTGGCCGACTGCCGCTACAACAGCGAACAGATTGTCGAACTGCTGCACGAGGCCGACCGTCAACAGGTCGAGCTGATTGTTTTCCCCGAATTGTGCATCACGGGCTATACCTGCGGCGACCTTTTCGGGCAGGCTCTTCTGCTGGAAGAGGCCGAGGCCGCACTGAGCCGCATCGTCAAGGCTTCGCGGGAGACCGACGTACTGGCCGTTGTGGGGTGCCCGCTGGCACAAGGCAACCGCCTCTTCAACACGGCTGTCGTCGTAGGCCACGGAACGATATACGGCATTGTGCCCAAAAGTTTTCTGCCCAATTACAAGGAGTTCTACGAGAAACGGTGGTTCTGCCAGGCCGCCGAGGCCGATAGCAACACCCTCACCTGCTGCGGGCAGGAGGTACCTTTCGGTGCGCGGCTGCTCTTCTCGTGGGGGAAAGCGGTCATGGCCGTAGAGTTGTGCGAAGACCTATGGGTGGCTATTCCGCCGTCTTCGCATCATGTCCTGCACGGGGCCAACGTTATCGTCAACCTCTCGGCCAGCGACGAGCTGGTAGGGAAACACCACTACCTGCGTCAGCTCATCGCACAACAGTCGGCCCGCACGGTATCGGCCTACCTCTACGCCTCGTCGGGGCTTGGAGAGTCGTCGACCGACGTTGTTTTCGGAGGCAACGGCATCATTGCCGAGAACGGCATTCTGCTGGCCGAGAGCCAGCGCTTCTCCGATACAGCCCAGCTGACCGTTACCGAAATCGACGTCGAACGGCTCATGTGCGAACGACGCATGAATACCGGTTTCTCGGCGTGCGCCACAACCGATGCCCCCTATCGTACCATCGCCGTGAAAATGGCCCGCCACAACCTCAAAAAGCTCTCCCGAGCGATAGACCCGCACCCCTTTATCCCTCATATCGAGCAAATGCTCAACGAACGCTGCGAAGAGATTTTCAACATACAGGTTTCGGGACTGGTCAAACGACTGAAACACACCGGAGCCCAAAACGTGGTGGTGGGCATATCGGGAGGCCTCGACTCGACACTGGCCCTGCTCGTTACGGTCAGAGCCTTTGACCGCCTGCACATCGACCGTTCACACATCTTCGGCATCACAATGCCGGGATTCGGCACGACCGACCGCACCTACAACAATGCGCTCGACCTCATGCACTCGCTGGGGGTAACGATACGCGAAATCAGTATCAGAGAGGCCTGCCTGCAACACTTTGCCGACATAGGCCACGACAGAAACATACACGACGTAACCTACGAAAACAGCCAGGCCCGCGAACGCACACAGATACTGATGGACATTGCCAATCAGGTCAACGGTCTCGTCATCGGTACGGGCGACCTCTCGGAGCTGGCATTGGGCTGGGCAACCTACAACGGCGACCACATGTCGATGTACGGTGTCAATGCCGGTGTACCCAAAACACTGGTGCGTCACCTGGTGAGCTGGGTGGCCCTGCAAGCCAGCGACAAGGCGACGGGCGCCACACTCATCGACATTGTGAATACCCCCATCAGCCCCGAACTGATTCCGGCCGACGAACAGGGCAACATCAAACAGAAGACCGAAGACCTCGTAGGCCCGTATGAATTGCACGACTTCTTCCTCTATTATTTCCTGCGATACGGCTTCCGGCCCGAAAAGATTTACTTCCTGGCCCGGGAGGCCTTCGGAGAGTCTTACGACCGGGCCACAATCAAAAAGTGGCTCACCACCTTCTTCCGCCGCTTCTTCTCGCAACAGTTCAAACGCTCATGTTTGCCCGACGGGCCCAAGGTGGGTTCGGTGAGCCTTTCGCCGAGAGGTGACTGGCGTATGCCAAGCGACGCCAGCAGTGCCCTGTGGCTCAAAGCCTGCGAGGAGTTGGAAAATTAATCTATTCCCACACACATACAGTGAGGGGCTGCCACACGATGTGGCAGCCCCTCTGTTATAATGCAGACGTGCGTCGCTCCGTTATTTGACAAGGCGTATGCCGTCGTCGAGAATCTCTATCAGACGTTGCCGGTACAGTGCCCCAACGGCCTTCTTGAAATTTTTCTTGCTACAACCGAATGCCTCGGCAATCGCACCGGCATCGGACTTGTCGTTATAGGGTATAGTCCCCTCGTTGCGGCGTATCGCATCGAGTATCTCCTGCGAGAGCGTGTCGACCCCGCTGTAACCTACCGGCTGCAAGGCCACGTCGACCTTTTCGTCGGCTCGGATGTGGGTTACATACCCGGTCAGTCGGTCACCCCGATGCACCGGCTTGAAAATCTCGTTATGATAAATCATACCCCAATGGGCATTGTCGATAATGACCTTAAAGCCCAGCTCGGTCTGCTGCGTTACCAGCAGGGAGACCTCTTGATTGAGGGTATAATCGACCGGCGTTTTTTGCAGAAAGCGGTTTATCTTGGCCGTAGCCACAATGCGTCCCGACACTTCGTCAACATAGAGATAGACTACATAATATTTCCCGGGGAACATCTCGGCTCGCTGCTCCCTGAACGGTACGAGCAACTCTTTCGAGGCCAACCCCCAATCGAGGAAAACACCGACGGGATTGACCGAATTGACTTTGAGCACAGCAAACTCGCCCACTTGGGCATAGGGACGTTCTGTGGTGGCAATGAGGCGGTCTTCACTATCGTAAAAGACAAACACCTCTACCTCATCGCCTATCCGGCTTCCTTCGGGAAGATAACGTTGCGGCAAGAGTATTTCGCCCAACTCCCCACCATCGAGGTAAACACCGAAATCGACCGAACGCACAATCGGTAACGTATTGTATTTTCCTACTTCTGTCATAAAAATTTTTTAACCGATACAAATATACGACAACTATTCGGTTCACCCGTTTTTTTTACCTACATTTGTAATATTGTATTGTCCAACACCAACCAATACCTCTATGAAACGTCTCAGAACAACACTTGCCGCAGCAAGTTGCCTGTTCCTGTTGGCATCGTGCCAATGGAACACCGGAAAGCAAGAGAAAACCGCAACATCTACCCAGACAAAAGAGACCGTCTCAAATCCCGAACCGACCAAGGCCCAACCTGTAAAAAAGAACGGGAAACTCACATTTTCGTCCTATACCTATTCCGACAAAAAACACATCGACAACAATAGCGAACTTCCCGGCTGCTCCATCAACATCAGCCTTACCTATCCCACAGGCGGCGACACAGGCAATTCGACCGTGGCTGCCCTGCAACGCCTCTTCGTAAACGCCCTGCCTCAGGAGATGCAGGGAAGCACCTCACCCCGTACGGCCGCCGAACAGTATGTACAGAACTACATTGCCGAATACGAGGCCGAAATCAAACCCTATGTCAAAAAACGGAGACACCGTAACGAAGGCTGGATGAACTATGAAACGTTCATTCACAGCCAGAACCTCTACAACGCCAACTGTTTCTGGGGATTCAGCATTGAATACTACTCGTTCACCGGGGGTGCACACGGCATGACTGCTACATCGTACACGGTTGTAGACCTCAACAGCGGAAAGGTATTATCGTTGAACGATCTTTTTGCCGAAAGCGATTACAACCTGATAAGCCGTATGCTGCGTCAACAACTGGCCGATGACCTCGGTACCACGGTCGACAAGCTCGGAGAGAAAAGCTACGAAGCCGACAACATTATCGTCGATGACAACTTCATGATAAGCGACACGGGCATTACCTGGCTCTTCAATCCCTACGACATCGCGCCCTACTCTACTGGCACCACCCGCATCACCCTTCCCTACCGAGCCATTGTAGGCTATCTTGTCGCCTCATCGCCCCTGAAACGCATCGCATTGAAATAATACAGAAACGCCACATGCAAATCATTGAGAAATACTTTCCCCACCTGTCCGGTCTGCAACACGATCAGTTTGCCGCCTTGCAGGAGCTTTATAACGACTGGAACGCCAAAATCAATGTCATTTCCCGTAAAGACATAGACAATCTCTATCCCCACCATGTGCTGCATTCGCTCGGCATTGCCAAGGTGATACAGTTCTCGCCCGAGACAACCATTCTCGACGTGGGTACCGGAGGAGGATTTCCCGGCATACCGCTGGCCATACTCTTTCCTGAATGCCGGTTCCATCTCATCGACCGCATCGGCAAGAAGGTGAAGGTGGCACAGGAGGTGGCACAGAGCATAGGACTGAAAAATGTAACCTTTGCCCATTGTGGTGTTGAAGAAGACAAGAACAAATACGACTTCATCGTCAGTCGGGCCGTCATGCCGCTGGGAGACCTTTTAAAGCTGATTCGTAAGAATGTGAGTAAGAAACAGCACAATGCCATGCCCAACGGCTTGATATGCCTCAAAGGCGGCGAACTTCAAGGCGAGATAGCGCCCGTCAGAAACACCGCTCTCATCTTCGACCTGAAAGATTATTTCGAGGAGGAATATTTCTCGACCAAAAAGGCCGTATACGTACCCATTTAAAAACGCAGTACAATGTTGAAGATAAAAAGTTTTGTATGCAACCCCGTTGCCGAAAACACCTACGTCGTGTGGGACGATGAGTCGCTCGAAGGCGCAGTAATCGATGCCGGCTGTTTCTCTCAGGAAGAGAAGGCGATGGTACAGTCCTTCATCACGAAAGAACGACTCACCATCAAATACCTCCTATCGACCCACCTGCACTTCGACCATATATTCGGCAACCGCTTTATTGCCGAGACATTCCACGTGGGGCTGTCGGCACACCGCGACGACGTATTCCTAATTGATAATTTTGCCCGACAGACGGCTCTGTTCGGACTAGATACCCCGGAAGCCACCCTCCCCGTAGATACTTATATTGACGAAACCGACACTATCAGCATCGGGCAATACGACTTCTCGATTCTGCACATACCGGGCCATTCGCCTGGCGGCATTGTCTTTTACTGCGCAAAAGCAGGCGTAGCTTTCTCGGGCGATGTTCTTTTCCGCGGTAGCATAGGACGCACCGACCTTTGGGGCGGTAATCATGAGGCTCTTGTTACGGGTATCAAAGAAAAGCTGTTTACCCTGCCCGACTCAACGGTCATATATCCGGGACATGGCCCGCAAACGACCATCGGATATGAAAAGACCCACAACCCCTATGTATAATTAACGACTCTCGGAGAAAGGAGCCATAGTCCGATAACGATACCTCAACAATCGACAAACAACAAGCCCCGGCATCTAAGATGCCGGGGCTTGTTGTTCTTCTTACCAGTTACTTTACGCAACTTAATAAATCATGATCTGTTGCACGGTAAGCGGCTGTCCGTTCTCTCCAAGAATCCGCACAAGATAACGTCCTGATGGCACTGCCGAGGTAGAAAGGTAACTACCGGACGTTTGAGCAACCAACTGGCCCGAAATAGAATATAGTTGCATCGAAACAGCATCGGTCGTACCCAGTACAATAATCTCGGACGATGTAGCTACGACACGCACCTCGTCGTTATCACCACCGACAGCCTCGATAGCCGACGATGGCAACGACTCGTAACAACCCAGGTCGGGTGCCGTACCGTTATAGGGATAGCCACAATCAACCCCGGCATCGATAAGACGGCTGCCGGCAGCAAGACGCAGCAACGTCGTCTCGGGCAACGAGCCATCGGCCTGACGGGGGGCAATGGCATCTGCTACGGTAAGCCCCACGAAATCGGCATCGCTACATGTAATACCCAGATTCCAGCTATTGTATTTGGCATCGACCGTCTTACAAGCCAACTTGTTGCTGGTCGACGAGCGATACGATATACTGTTGCGAATCAGCAACGAGCCATAAGAACCGTTGGAAAAACCATAATCCTGATAATTCTTATAGGCCGTTGCATTGTAAATCTTCATGGAACCGTTGTTGTTGTTTTGGTCAAAGCCTTTGGAGGCATTCTCAACGGCCAGACAGTTTATCAAGGTAACATTGTGCACGGTATTTTTCCCTCCCAGTTTGAAACCGTTGCCATTCCCATGACAGGGATAACTAAACAACTCCTCGTCGGTAAACTGGTCGAACCACTCCTTATCGACCTCATATCGCGGGTGATCCAGCATATCATAAGTGGCAGGGCCATTGTCAAAACAGATGCAATTTTCCATCACGGTATTTCCCTCCCGTTGATAAAAATCCCAACCATCATCACCGTTCGACCAAGATCGGCAACCAATGTAGGTATTCGGATTGTCATTGTTATATTGCTTATCGGCAAAACCATCGGAGTTTTCGCCGTAATTGGGTGTATTGTTGTCTCCCATATTCTTGTAATCGAAGTTGTGGTGCGAATCGCAATTCTTTATTACATTTCCTCCACCTTCTTTATGCTGAATACCGGAATCTCCGCAGCCATAAACTTCAATATTCTCTATCAGGCAATAACTGGCATAGTTGAGCAGGCCATTCTTTCCGGCATAGCAAATTGTCAAGTCTTTCACATGAAAGTAAGAACCTCCCGACGAGAGACAAAGCCCGATATTGTTGGTTCCCGACACTTCATCGCCATAAGGCTGATGACGGAAATCAAGAATAACCTCTTCTCCGGGATAGCCGGCAATTACCGTTCGTTTGCTGCTTGTTCCCGATTTTCCCGAACCAATATTCACGCGAGCCGAGAGATCATACTGCCCACCCAGAAGGTAAAGCGTATCGCCCGAAGAAATCTTACTGATGCCCGACTGAAACGAACAAGGTTTCTCATAAGCGGAACCGTCGCCCGTCCCACTCGGCGATGCATAATATACTTTACCGGAGGCAAACGCCGTTACCGGGAGCAGCGCCCCCATAAGCAGGAAAGGGAGTAAATTTTTTTTCATAAATCTGCTGTTTAGATGTGAATCAAGTTGGCGGCAAATGTACAAATAAAATAAGAATCACTTTATATCTGAATATTTATTAACTATTTACTCACATGAGCGCGATCTCGTACGGAATCAGTAAAAACTATTTCACACAAAATAAGCTACAAAAGACCTTCCCGCATGAAAAGCGAGGCATAGACCTCGGCCTTCCGGGGCAAAGCCAGCGGATAAGCCCGCGACGACGAGGGCATACGGTAGAAGCGCATCGTTCGGCCCTCGAAGTCGAAAGCTGTACAATCGCCCATTCGGGGCTCGGCAATCACCGCCGAGGCGGTAAAGAGGTCTGTCGCTTTCTGCCCCGTAGCGACCACAGCCCTGCATTGAGGCATACGCCGCAACAAGGCCCGCCAGTCGGTAGCCTCGACAACGTCGAGAAACTTGTCCGAAGCATTGTCTTTGAGCCGGCGCACCACAGTCGCCATGTCATACAAGGCAATACCCTTTTCTTGCAGGAAAGCCTCGATACGGTCGAGGTCGAAACCTTTTCGGGCCGGCAACAGCGTGAAATGCTCCTTGTCGCCGTAAAAGACCAGCCCCATGATACGCCACATATCGTTAATCCAGTTGGGATAAAAAAAGTCCATACACCAACGTTCGGGTTTGGGAGGGAAACTGCCCAGCATCAGCACTCGGGCATTGGCCGGAAGATAAGGCTGCCAGGGGTGGCGTTCGAGAGGAATTTTGTCGAAGGTATTCATTGTTTCAGAAAATCGGGTGCCAAATTAGAAAAAATGTCGATATCGATTGCCCCTACCAGGGCAGAAAAAAGTCTTTTTTTCGAGAAAGCCTCATTTTTTTTGCCCCAGTCTTTGCAGGAATGAAAAATGGCATTATCTTTGCACCGCAATTCGGCAGAGAGCCGAGCAATAAACAGGGAAGACCTCCAAAATGGTGCGGTAGTTCAGCTGGTTAGAATACATGCCTGTCACGCATGGGGTCGCGGGTTCGAGTCCCGTACGCACCGCAGAACAAGAGTTCCGATTCAATATGAGTCGGGACTCTTTCTGTTTTCATACGATTCATATATCATTTTATACGTTATACGTTTCGTTTCTGCTCTACATAAATCCTCTTCTGCATTCAAAGTACAACGCATCCCTTTTCACCTTAGTGCTACGACACGACATATCCAAAAACGAAAACATTATTTACAGCTCTTTCTATACACGGCTATTTTCGTATATTTGTAGGGGCAAAAGGCTACGGCTATCGTCCCTCTTGCCGACGGCAAAATAATACACAACCATGGGGCACCCAGACAAGCTTAAAGCGCCGGTTGGCTCGATTAAAACTCATACGAATTTTCTGCCATGAAAAAACATCTTCTGACCCTTCTTCTCTGCTTATTAACCATTCGTGGCGGTGCCGAATCATTTACATTCACCCCCGAAGGGCGTCCTCTCTCCATATATGTCAATGAAGATGCTCCATCGGTCGTACAATGCGCCCTTGCGATGTTCAAAGACGACTACCGTCAGCTCTTCGGCTCAACAGTCGAAGCGGGCGACAGCCTCCACGCCGATATCGTTGTCGTGTGCCGGCCCGACGGGGAATGGGAAGAATTCACCCTCACGGTATCGAACGATGGACGGATGCTTGTCGAGGGCAGCGACCCGCGCGGCACTGCCTACGGCATACTCGAACTCTCCCGCCTCATCGGCATCTCGCCCTGGGTATGGTGGGCCGATGTTGTCGCCCAAAAGCGCAAGGACTACACCTTGCCCGCCGGCTATCGCAACCGTCAGAAACCATCGGTACAGTATCGGGGCATCTTCCTCAACGACGAAGACTACGGACTGAACCCCTGGAGCTGGAAGACTCATGAGCCGGAATCGGACAAGGGCGAGATAGGTCCTCGTACACACGAACGCATTTTCCAACTGCTGCTACGCCTGCGGGCCAATATGCTGCTGCCGGCCATGCACGATTGCAGTGTACCATTCTACATGGTCGAGGGCAACAAGGAGATGGCCGAGAAGTACCAAATTGTCATGGCCACCTCGCACTGTGAGCCACTGATGCGCAACAACGTAGGCGAGTGGGACAGCAACCGGCGCGGACGCTACAACTACCTTTCCAACCGTGACTCTGTGCTGGCATACTGGAAGGAACGACTGGCCGAAGTAGGGAAAGCCGAGAACATCTACACCATAGGCATGCGCGGCATACACGACGGAAAAATGGAGGGGTGCAAAAGCATACGAGACATGGCCCTGGTCATGCCACAGGTTATCGCCGACCAGCGACAGCTGCTCGCCCACCATGTCGACTCACCGACCAACCGAGTGCCGCAGGTGTTCTTTCCCTACAAAGAATTGCTCGACGTGTATGATGCGGGTATCGACCTGCCCGACGATGTAACGCTCATGTGGTGCGACGACAACTACGGGCACATCACCCGGCTGAGCAACGCCGAAGAGCGTCGCCGTAAAGGCGGTTCGGGTATCTACTACCACATTTCCTACTGGGGACGCCCCCACTCCTACCTGTGGCTATGCACAACGGCTCCGGCCCAAATCTACTACGAAATGCGCCGGGCATGGGACCATGGAGCCCGCAAGATATGGGCCCTCAACGTGGGCGACATAAAACCGGCCGAATACGACATCGAGTTTTTCATGGATATGGCCTGGAACATCGATGCCATTACGCCCGACAATATCTACCGCCACCTGCACGACTTCATGAGCCGCACCTTCACACCGCAAACGGCACAGGCTCTGACCGACATCATGAACGAGTATTACTACCTGGCCAACATACGGCGCCCCGAATTCATGGGGTGGAGTCGCGAAGAAGAGTACAGCAAAATCAAAGGTGGCAAGACTCCGGTCATCGACACCGAATTTTCTCCGAAAGAGATTGCCGAACGCATCGACCGCTACCGAAAATTGGAGAAACAGGTAAAATCTGTCAAAAATCAGATTCCCAAAGAATTGCATGATGCATTTTTTCAACTTGTCGAATACCCTGTATCGGGCGCAGCCCTTATGAACTACAAATGGCTGTACGCACAAATGGCTCGTAACGCAACAACACTCGACGATGCCCGTCGGTATGAAACGGCAAGTATCAACGCCTACAACGCCATAGCAGCTCTCGACCGGCACTACAACTTCGACATGAACAAAGGGAAGTGGAATGGCATCATCAGCATGAAAAACAACCGGCTCGTCTTCGAAAAATTTGAATTACCCGCAGACTTCTCGCCACGCGACACCCCCGTTTTACACCCCGAAAAAGACGATGTCGTCGCGCGCGATGCCGCCGACCACAACGGAAAACGCCCCCGCGAGGCCTACTGCGTCGAAGGGTTGGGTTACAGCCGGCAAGCTATCGTACTCCCAGCCGGAAAGACACTTACCTATCAATTTGACTGTCAGAGAGAAGGCGAAGTTGCCGTGTGGGTGTCGCTCCTACCTACACATCCGGTAAACGGAGGCGACCTGCGGTATGAAATTTCTGTCGACGGCGATACCCCGCAAGTGGTATCGTTCAAGACGGTCGGCCGTTCGGAACAGTGGAAAATCAACGTTCTACGCAACCTCTCCCTCCAATCGACACGCCACACACTGGACCGACGGTCGAGCCACGAAGTACGGCTGACGGCTCTTGACGAGGGAGTAGTTATCGACCAACTCATGCTCGACTTTGAACCCGATGTTCCGTTCTACCGTATTCCCGAAGCTGAGAAACCGGAATAAAACAAACAAGATATCGCAGAAATTTACAACCAACATCTCACTGATTAATAAACACATAAATACAAAATACTATTCCATAAAAACAACAAGGAGTTGTGGCGAAATTTTTACCACAACCCCTTGCCGACATTCAAGAAGCACCTATCTCGGAGCATCGAAAAGACTCGCGATTCGCACCGGGAGAAAGAAACTCCTATCGGAATACGCACGAGTCAATCACCGACGAGAACTGCCCGAGAATTACTTCACCCGCTTTAAAACGTGGGCAGCTTTGTCTTTGAGTTTCTTCCAGTCATTTTTCATATCATGCCCAGCCATCACAAGCAGCGAGTCGCCACGCATCCACAACGAAACCCGCTCGCCGTTCTTACCGTTGAACTGTATAAGCGAATCGGGCTGCTGACTCATTGTTCCTGCTTCAACCACCAAGAGAGCCGGGGTCGAAATTGTCGTATCCTGCTGGGCGGCTGCATCATAATAGGTAATCATCATCTCATAAGAGACATTACTGTCATTGGGAGGTGTCATCACAACCAAATCGTACAAGACCGATGTCCCGTCTTGTGACTCGGCCCAGCCTTCATACACCGATACCAATGTATCGCCCACAAGCCCTTGTTCTTCGACCTCCATGGTCGCAACCGGATCCTTACGCGACTGACAGGCCACAACTGTTGCTGCTGTCAGAATAAATGCAAAAAACTTTTTCATCATAACAACCATTTAATAAAAGATTTTGCCAGTATAACAGTCTCACACTCAAAAAAGTTCTGCTTTCACAGGAGAGCTTCCGAGTTTTTTCCTATATTTGAAACGAAGTGTTTGGCTTATCTTCATCGAAAACTACGACAAGAATAACCGTCTCTTTTGATTTCAACACATCGTAATCAATGCTTTGGCACAATATTTGTACTCTTATCTATAAACATTTTTGTAAAAGGGAACGACTACATGACAAACGCCGAAATACGAACAGTTTATAATAAAATAATTTCACACCTCAACGAGAAACGTCTGAAAGAAGCCCTGGACGAAACAGCCGGACTACTCTCCGACCTCTCGGGAGAATGGTCTCTGTCGGACAAATTGTCGGAACTGGAAACATCGTACCGCTACATGATACGCTATATGCTCGACGGTATGGACGACCCCAACCGCCATACCTTCTACGACCAGCTGCTGCTGTCGGCTTATAACCTGGCCGATCGGGCTGCCGAAAGTCTGCTCGAAAAAGAGTCGTCGCAACTCTATTTCCAGAAAAAGCGCTACTACAAACTCTATCCCGACCAGACAATACAGGCAGCTCTCGACGAAGTAGACAAAGCCATCAACGACCTGTCGCTCAACAATCTGCTCAGCGATATCGAGAATAATACCGAAATGGCGTCGGCCCTTCGGAAGAAAAAAGAAGAGGCCGAAGGGGAACTGTTTCTCCGCATCTGGTGCAACTATCCGGCATCGGAGTGGGACTATTCTGCCCTCGAAGAGAGCCTGTCGCCGGCACGATTTCCCAGCGAAACAGCCGTTCTCATCGTGGCAGCACTCATGCTGAACCTGCTCCACCGCTACGATGAAAAAAAACTTGACCTGCTCCTGTTGGCCTACACTTCATCGGACGACGACGAGGTGCGCCAACGAGCCTTGTGCAGTGCCCTCATACTCCTCTTCATCTATCGCCGACGGGCAAAATTATCGCCGACTCTCACCGCCCATATCGAAACGCTGAAAGAACAGGAAACATTCGCGCGCGATGTTCTGAACATCTTCTTGCAACTGATTAAAAGCCGGGAGACCGAACGCATCTCCCGAAAGTTTACCGAAGAGTTATTGCCCGAAATGATGAAACTCAATCCATCGTTACACAATAAAATTAATCTTTCTGACCTTAACTCCGAATCCGACTCGACCGATCCTAACCCCGAATGGCAGGAACTGCTCGAAAAATCGGGCATTGCCGATAAGATAAAAGAGTTGAACGACCTGCAAATGGAGGGTTCCGACGTCTTCTTGTCGACATTTTCAGGATTAAAAAGTTTCTCCTTCTTTCAAGATATAAGCAACTGGTTCCGCTTGTTTTCACCTGAACACAGTGCCATTCAAGGGCTCTTTCCCGACGAAAGCAACGGCAAAAACCATTTTCTGCAACTCATTGGATATTCGCGATTCCTGTGTAACTCCGACAAGTATTCATTCTGTCTCAGCCTACAACAAGTACCGGAGTCACAACGTCAAATGATGACCATGCAGTTCAACGTCGAAGGAGCCGATATGGCCCAAATAGAGAAAGAGCGCCAGTCGCTCTCTCACGATGAGAAAACAAGCGGCATCTCCAACCAGTATATCCAGGATTTGTACCGGTTCTTCAAACTGTACAACCGCCATAACGAGTTTTACGACCCGTTTGCACACCCCATCGATCTGTTGCAGGTCGACAGTATGCAATCGGTTCTCGACGACGACGCCACCCTGCGTATCATTGCCGAACTGCTCTTCAAGAAAGAGTATTACGACGATGCACTCGCCATCTTCCGACAACTCTCCTCACACCATGCAGCCGACAACGAATTATACCAAAAAATCGGATACTGTCTGCAATCGTCGGGTGATTACGAAAACGCCCTGCAAGCTTACCTGCGTGCCGAAATGATACAACCCGACAACCGATGGACCGTACGTCGCATAGCCACCTGCTATCGCAACCTGAAAAATGTAGAGAAAGCCCTGGAATATTATCTGAGAGCTGAATCTTTACAACCAGACAATCTGGCTGTCGGACTGCTCATCGGGCACTGCTACGTCGAAGAGGGTAATTACGAGGAGGCGCTGAAATATTACTTTAAGGTCGACTACCTGAATCCCGACAGCAACAAGGCATGGCGTCCCATCGCTTGGTGTTCGTTCCTTTCGGGAAAATATGAACAGGCATTGCGCTACTACGAGAAGATACTTGCCGATAAACCGTCGGCACTTGACTACATGAATGCCGGACATGTGGAACTGGCCGTGAAACATACCCGGAAAGCATTGGAACTGTACCGCGAAAGCCTCTCACTCGACCATAACGACATCGAGCGATTCTTAGGAAACTTCACCCCCGACATACCACTGCTTGTCAAGGCCGGCATCGATGCCGACGACATACCCATCTTGCTCGACCAGTTGCTCTACCAAATTTCCTGACAGGCATCAACGAGAGCCCATGTCGTCGTAGAGTTTTTGGAGAAAGGCTTGTGCCGACCGGCCACAAGCATCGGCTTGCGGACCCTCCTTCAAAAGCCAGTCGCTGGCATCACAATCGTAAATCACACGGTTCTCGGCATCAACATAACCGAGACCATCTTTGTAGGTATAGTAAGCAAAGGTGTGCTGGGTCGTATCGGCTATATTTTTACTGAATGCAAAGTCGGAGTAGTCGATATGCAATTGCGCCAATAGGGTGGCCGCCAAATCGATTTGCGAAGCATAGGTCTCGACAGTACGGTGCCCCCGCACGGCTCCTCCACACCACACCATGGGTATATGGTGCCGCTTGACTTCACACTCCTGTATGCCATCGGGGTAACGCATGGTATGGTCGGCCACGAAGATAATAAGCAAATCGTTCCACAAAGGCGACTGCCGGAGCGTGTCGACAAACGCGCCGAGACAACTGTCGGTATAGGCAACCGAGTTGAGATAGGGATGTTCGAGACGGTGCATCGGCACATCAAACGGCTCATGACTGCTCAACGTGAGAAATGTCTTCATAAAAGGACGAGCCTTCTCTTCAGAAATTTCTCGCACTACACGGGCGAAGGCTATGTGGTCGGGTACCCCCCAGCGCGCCGTATTCTCGTCAGCCGCAAAGTCGTCGCACGAAAGAACCCTTTCATAACCGGTTGCATAGAAATATGAGCGCATATTGGTAAAGTCGACATCACCACCATAAATCATTTCGAGGTCATACCCCTCTCGGCGTAACGAGCGGGCTATGGCCGGCAACGACTGCGACTTGGCCGGATATTTCATAATCGAGGCGGTGGGTTGTGCCGGATAACCGCTGAGCAATGAAACCAGTCCCCGGTCGGTGCGGAAACTGTTGGCATAGAAGTTGGAGAAGTAAATACCTTCCTCCGAAAGAGCTTTCAGACGCGGCATCACACCGGGCATATCGAGAATGTGACCCGTAAAACTTTCCAGAATCACCAGCACAATCTGAGGACGGGTGGTAGTGAGCCAGCTATCAGAATCATTGGGGAAAACCACAGGCGACGGCTTCAACGGAGCAAACGCCTCATCGGCTTCTTCGGGAGACATGAATCGATATTGCCGGGTAAAATCAGTTCCTTTCGTCATCGACGACAGCAGACTGAATGCCGGATTGACAGCGGCATGATTCAACTCTATGCGTTCGCTGAAATAGGCCCACCCCACATTCATCGTCGAAGCCGAAACGCCACCACGTATGGGCAGAAATAGAAAAGCCGTCAGAAACAAGGTAACCACCGTGGAGAGAATGCGATGACGACACACTTGTCGCGACATGGGCCGCAACAACCATCGGTCCAATACATAACCAACAACTCCGACATAAACGACAATAAACAGCAGAGCCACAAAAAACATACCCACCGGTACACTGGCCATGGCGTCGGCCGGTGACTGCAAATAGAACAGAGGCGTTACGTCAATACGGAACCCCCAATAACCGTACAATTCGGCATCGGCTACACATATTACGGCCAGCAACAGTACGATAAGGGAAAAATATCCTCGCAAGGTATAGAGCAGCCAACGTCCGGGCTGCCATATCGCAACCAGCGACAACAACATGGGCAATACCATGATGTAGGCCGATACGGACAAATCGAGAGGCACACCGTGCCATACGACACGCAGCCAATCTATAAACGGAGTCCCGGCGTAAAGATCGCCTTGCCAAATCATGAACAAAGGCCGTTGCAGGATAAACACCGCCACAAACAGAAAATATATGGCTATCAGGTAAAGCAATCGTTTCATGAGATTCTCAATTTTAAGGTTTCAAAGATATAAATTTGGAGAAAGGGGTTCCGACGATTAACACAAATTAAATATATGCTATCCCGACGACTTGCCTTTTATTGCTATTTTCGCACAAAGATTGAACATTATGCGAAACATTTTCTTTTTGACCCTTGTTGTCTTATTTAACTTTTCATGTACCGATATGACTCAAAGAAACAATCCGTTATTGTCGTCTTTCAACACACCACACGGAGCGGCTCCGTTTGATCGGATAAAGACCGAAGATTTCGAGCCGGCCATAACCGAAGCCATAGCACTCCACCAAGCCGAAATCGACGCCATCGTGGCACAAGACGAGGCTCCCACGTTTGCAAACACCATCGAAGCCATGGAGCTGTCGGGCAGCAAACTGGGACGTATCACATCGATATTCTTCAACCTGCTCAGCGCCAACGGCGACGATGAAATGATTGCTGCTTCGGAACGCATCTCACCCCTGCTGACCGAACACAGCAACAACATCAACCTCAACGAAGCCCTTTTCAAAAGGGTAAAAGCCGTCTATGAACAACGAGACTCCCTTGCCCTCTCTACCGAAGAAAAAAGGCTGCTCGAAGAGACCTACAACGGCATGGCCCGCAGCGGTGCCAACCTCGAAGGAGAAGCTCGCCAAGAGTACCGCGAACTGAGCAGCGAGTTGAGTCGACTATGTCTCAAATTTGAATCAAACCTGCTGAAAGCCACCAACGCCTTTGAAATGATACTTACCGACAGTGCCGACGTGGCCGGCCTGCCACAGAGTGCTCTCGACGCTGCCGCCATGCGAGCCAAAGAAAAAGGACATGAGGGCGCCTATCTCTTCGACCTCTCCTATCCCAGCATGAGTGCCTTCTTGAAATATGCCGAGCGAAGAGATCTCCGAGAGAAAATTTATACAGCCTACAATACCCGTTGTGTAAACGACCAATACGACAACCGCGACATCGTCGTGCGCATTGCCGAGTTACGATATGAAATAGCCCGCTTGCTTGGTTACGAAAATTTCGCCGAGTATGTGCTCGAACACCGAATGGCTCAGAACAGCGCCCGGGTCTACGACCTGCTGAACCAGTTGCTCAATGCCTACAAGCCCGTGGCTGTCGAAGAGATAAAACAGTTGCAGGCATTCGCCGAGAAAAAAGAGGGACACCCGGTCGAACTCATGCCGTGGGACTATTCCTACTATTCTACCAAACAAAAAGATGCGCTCTATGATCTCAACGACGAAATGCTGAAACCCTACTTCGAACTGGAACAGGTGAAAAAGGGTGTCTTCGGATTGGCCACCCGTCTCTACGGACTCACATTCAGGAAGACAACCGACATTCCCGTCTACCACAAAGAGGTGGAGACCTTTGAAGTCTACGACGCCGACAGCAGCTATTTGGGTCTTCTTTATACAGACTTCTACCCTCGCTCGACCAAACAAGGCGGTGCCTGGATGACCTCTTTCAAAGAACAATGGATCGATGCCGGCGGCACCAACAACCGGCCGCATGTATCTTTGGTCATGAATTTTACACGTCCTACCGAGTCGACTCCTGCCCTGCTTACCTACGATGAGGTGGAAACTTTCCTGCATGAGTTCGGACACGCCCTGCATGGACTGATGGCCAATTCGAAATATGAATCGCTCTCGGGGACCAACGTCTACCGCGACTTCGTGGAATTGCCTTCCCAACTGATGGAGAACTGGCTTCCCGAACAAGAATTTTTGGCGACATTTGCCCATCATTACGTTACCGGGGAAATTTTACCCGACAGTCTGGTTACCAAGATACGCAACGCTCAGCGCTACCACGCCGCCTACTATTGCGTGCGACAGCTTACCTACGGCATGCTCGACATGGCTTGGCACACCAGCGAAGGGAAAGTCGACGGCATAGCTGCATTTGAACGAAAAGCTGTTGCCCCCACACAGTTACTTCCTGCCCTTGACGGGGCTGTGTTCAGTTGCCAGTTCTCTCACATCTTCGGAGGAGGATATGCAGCCGGTTATTATGGATATAAATGGGCCGAAGTACTCGATGCCGACGCTTTCTCACTCTTTAAGGAAAAGGGTATTTTTGATAAAGAAACAGCAAACTCGTTCCGGAAAAATATTCTCGAAAAGGGTGATACCGAAGATCCCATGTCTCTCTATATCCGTTTCAGAGGTCGTGAACCTCACATCGACGCCCTCATGAAACGCGACGGCATCAGATAGCGAAACATCTGTTTCTATGGAAAACGGTCTTTTCTTAGGCAAGAAAAGACCGTTTTTTCTACCCGGAAAGCTTGGACTATTTCGTGGTGCCCTCTATCTTTGCCACACCGAAATCACACATTATGAAAATTTCCATCATCACCATTAACTACAATAATGGAGAGGGGTTGCAACGTACCGTACAAAGCGTCATCAATCAAGCGTGCAGCAACCTCATCGAATACATCGTCATAGATGGGGGCAGCAGCGACAACAGTCGAGATGTCATCGAAAACTATCGACAACACTTTGCTTACTGGTGCTCCGAAAAAGATGGTGGCATATACCCAGCCATGAACAAGGGCATTGCCCGGGCTTCTGGAGACTATGTTCTGTTCCTGAATTCGGGCGACTTTCTCGAACCCGACTCCCTGCAAAAAGTAGCCGACCAGTTGACCGGTGAAGATATAATTTATGGAGACCTCTACTTTCAAGACTTAAACGGCAAACGCACACCGACGACCTATCCCGACCAGCCTACAACAGAGTATTTACTGGAAAAATCTTTGGGACATCCGGCTATATTCTTCAAACGGGAACTGTTCGACGCCTATGGCTACAATGAATCGTTGCGTATCGTCGCTGATTGGGAATTTCTTTTCAGAAAAATCGTATTGGAAGCATGTAGCACGAAACACATCGCAATGTTCGTCAGCACGTTTATGACCGACGGCATCAGTTCCACCCAGACAGAGCTGTGCCAAAAAGAGATGCAGGAATGTCTCTCTCGCCTCTTGTCTCCCACCATCTCAAAAGAATTGTATCGCCTCTATGCCATCGAAAAACGATATGAACCTTTCTCAGCTCTTGAAAACCACACTCATACGCGACGTCGTGTCTTGAAATTCATGCGACTACTGCTTTCTTTTCATAAAAGGGACAGTCGAGCAGCTACTCATTTATAAGATTCTTTTTCAAACAAAAAGGCAAGGTGCGATGCACCTTGCCTTTCAAAAATTACATAATTAAGGTTTGGGTTATTTCTTGAAATAACGGTTGTAAAGACCCTCGAAACCTTTTCCGTGACGAGCTTCGTCTTTGGCCATTTCGTGTACGGTATCGTGAATGGCATCGTAACCGAGTTCTTTGGCACGTTTGGCAATACGCATCTTGTCGGCGCAAGCACCGCATTCGGCATCTTTACGAGCTTCGAGGTTTTTCTTGGTGTCCCAAACAACCTCACCGAGGAGTTCAGCAAATTTTGAAGCGTGTTCGGCCTCTTCCCAAGCATAACGTTTGAAAGCCTCAGCAATTTCGGGATAGCCTTCGCGATCGGCCTGACGGCTCATGGCGAGGTACATACCCACTTCGGTACATTCGCCCTGGAAGTGTGCTTTAAGACCTTCCATAACCTCGGCATCTTCTACAACACCGTCGCCGATGTGGTGCTCGGTGATGAATTGAAGAGCTTCACCGTTATCAACTACTTCTTTAAATTTGGAGCCGGGAACACCGCATTGAGGACAACGCTCGGGAGCATGTTCACCTTCATATACATAACCACATACTGTACAAATGAATTTCTTTTTCATAACTGTTGGATTTTAGGGTTTAATAACTAAGAGTTTATTCTTGATTTTTTTGTTTGCACTTTTTGCAGATACCCCGATAGTAAAGGTGCGTTTCGGTAACCAGGAAATCGGCTGCGACAGCAGGCGACATAGAGGGGACAGGCACATCATATATGGTCCCGCAACAGTTACACCGAAAGTGAGCATGAGGAGCCGTCTCGGCATCATAGTGAGCCTGCTTGTCATCAATCGACAACTGTTGTGCAGCCCCCTGCTCCACCAGCAATCGCAATGTGTTGTAAACCGTCATACGCGACAAGGTGGGTATCGTTTCACTCAACTCGGAATATATGCAATCAGCTGTGGGATGCGTACGATGCTTCATAAGGTAGTCCATGATGGCTACCCGCTGCATCGATGGCTTTATGCCATGCGCCAACAAGTGATTGTATCCATTCTGAGTAATCATTATAATCAGTACATTTTTTTAATCGGCACAAAATTAGATATAGAATAAATACTGAGCAAATCTTTTGTTTAAAAAAATCTTAAAATACAACTCTTCAATGCAAGAACATTGCATACATAAAATCAAAGCGGGGAATAGCCTTACATATCGCTCAATGTATCAAGTTCTTAATATATTATCTAATATAAATAAAGGTTTTTCACATTTGAACATAACAGGTATTGCGATAATTGTCGTATTTTTGTATCTCATTGAAAACGACACCGAAATATGTCAGCAGAAACACTCGATAAACAAGCCGCTCTCGATTGCCGATACATACGCATGGCAAAAATATGGGCCGAAAATTCCTACTGCAAACGACGTCAAGTTGGAGCACTCTTGGTAAAGAACAACACAATAATTTCCGATGGATACAACGGTACGCCGGCCGGCTTCAAGAATATTTGTGAAGATGAGACCGGCCACACCTACCCTTATGTGCTGCACGCCGAAGCGAATGCCATCACAAAAATTGCTCGGTCGGGCAACAGCAGCGAAGGTGCCACTTTATATGTGACAACCTCTCCTTGCATCGAATGCTCCAAACTCATCATACAAGCCGGTATAACCCGGGTTGTATTTTCGGAACATTACCGGTTGAGCGATGGAATAGACTTGCTCAAAGAGGCAGGTATCAAGGTCGACTTTATCGAGGTAAAATAATACACCAACCACATAACATTCTATTATCACACATTTTGCACGATGAAAAAGAAATCCATTGTATGGTTACCGTTTGTCATAGCCATTGCCATCGTTTTGGGTATCGCCATAGGATACCGCTATCCGCAAACACATATTGTAAAAGGTGTACAACAGGGAGTACCCGGGAATAAAATCAATAACTTGCTGGGTATCATCGAGACTCAATATGTCGACACCGTAAACATGAATGATCTCATCGAAGACGTCATGCCTCAGATTGTGGGAGAACTCGACCCACACTCGGCTTATATACCGGCCAAAGACCTTCAAGCCGTCAATGAAGAACTGGAAGGAAGTTTCAGCGGCATCGGCATACAATTCAGTATTCTGAACGATACCATCACGGTAGTTGCCGTAGTACCTGGCGGACCGTCGGAAAAGATAGGCATAATGCCCGGCGACCGCATCGTGGAGGTCGACGACACAGTATTTGCCGGGAAAGATGTTGTTTCCAACGACAAGGTATTGAAAAAACTGCGTGGCCCCAAGGGAAGCCAGGTCAAGTTAGGCATTCTTCGGTCGACATCGCCTGACATGCTGACGTATGAAGTAACCCGTAACGACATACCGGTAAACAGTGTCGACGTAGCCTTCATGGTAAACAAAGAAGTGGGTTATATAAAGGTAAACAAGTTCGGCCGCACAACCTATACCGAATTCATGAACGGCCTTGCTCAACTGAAAAATCAGAACGCCGAGAAATTCATCGTCGACCTGCGCGGGAACTCGGGAGGTATTCTCGACATTGCCATCAACATGATAAACGAATTCCTGCCCAAGGGACAACTCATCGTCTATACCGAAGGAAAGGCATTCCCACGCAGCGAAGCCATATCAAACGGCAGCGGAGCCTTCAAGGAAGCACCCATCGTGGTTCTCATCGATGAATGGTCGGCCTCGGCCAGCGAAATCTTTGCCGGAGCCATTCAGGACAATGACCGGGGTCTCATCGTCGGACGCCGCTCGTTTGGAAAAGGTCTGGTACAAAACCAACTGCCGTTTGCCGACGGCTCGGCCATACGACTCACGATAGCCCGCTACTACACCCCCTCGGGCCGCTCCATACAGAAAGAATACGAATTGGGGCACGGTGAAGACTATGAAAAAGATATCTTGAACCGCTTCATGCATGGAGAGTTTGATCACCCCGACAGCATCAAGCAAAACGATACACTGGTCTACAAAACCCGACTGGGCCGTACCGTATATGGCGGAGGCGGAATCATGCCCGACATCTTTGTACCACGCGACACCACCGGCATAACACCATACCTCAACGAAGCTGTCAACAAAGGGTTGCTCTACCAATATGCCTTTAAATATTCCGACGAGAATCGACATCTCCTCTCGGAATATAAAGATTACGTTCAATTGCAAAAGCATCTGCAGAACGAGCCTTTGCTCGACGAGTTCATTACCTTTGCCGCATCACACGGGTTGAAACGAAACAATAAAGAGATAAAAGAATCGGGACAACTGCTTACCAACTACCTCGAAAGTTACATCGCCCGCAATATCATAGGCGACAACGCTTTCTACCCCATACTTCTCCAAGAAGACAAAACCTTTAAGAAGGCTCTCGAAGTGCTGAATGAGAACAAGGGGTTTCCCGAAACCTCAATAAAGTAACCCAAAAACATGGAAGAGAAAAAACGGTTGCGCCAACAAATCAAACAAGAAGTATCTCGACTCTCCCCGACGGAAAGGGTCGAGACTTCTCTTAAAATACGGGAGCATATCGAGCAATTGGCTCTGTTTGCTCGGGCCCATTCCATATTATTGTTCCACTCTCTTCCCGACGAAGTAGATACCCACGACTGGATAGACCGCTGGTGCGTAAGCAAAGAGATATACCTTCCCGTAGTGAACGGCGATAACTTAGAAATCAAACGCTACAACCCGGGTAAAACTCGCCAAGGAGCTTTCGGCATTACTGAACCTGTCGGAGAAAGTCTTACCGATTACTCTTTGATAGACCTGATTATCGTACCGGGAGTAGCATTCGACACCCATCATAACCGACTGGGGCGAGGAAAAGGTTATTACGACCGCCTCCTCAAAAAAACCGGAGCACCCACAATAGGAGTTGCTTATGAGTGTCAAATTGTAAATGAAATTCCGACACTTCCCCACGATGTATCTATAACACTGATAATCAGTAAGAACAAAATATATCAATAATAATACGGAACAAGAAAAACCGTTCAGAAGTACACAAATAAAAATAAAAAAATTACCTTTGTATAAAAACTTTCAAATCCTTAATTCAAGCTATGGCAAAAGTAAAAGGAACTGTCGTTGTCAACAACGAACGCTGCAAAGGATGCAATCTTTGCGTCGTAGCCTGTCCGGCCGACGTTTTGGCATTGCAACCCAAAGAGGTAAATGATAAAGGATATCACTACGCCTATATGAAAAATCCCGACAACTGCATAGGTTGTGCCAGTTGCGGATATGTATGCCCCGACGGGTGCATATCGGTATATAAAGTCAAACTGTAACTAAACCTACACACAATATGGCAGAAGAAGTAAAACTGATGAAGGGCAATGAAGCGATAGCTCACGCCGCCATACGCTATGGCGCCGACGGATACTTCGGCTATCCTATCACCCCGCAATCGGAAATCATGGAAACCCTCATGGAAGAAAAGCCATGGGAAACCACCGGCATGGTCGTACTGCAAGCCGAAAGCGAAGTCGCAGCCATCAACATGGTCTATGGCGGTGCCGGCTGTGGAAAAGCCGTCATGACCTCATCGTCGAGCCCCGGTGTAAGTCTTAAACAAGAAGGCATATCCTATATGGCAGGTGCCGAATTGCCCTGCCTCATTGTAAACGTTATGCGAGGAGGCCCCGGTCTGGGAACCATTCAACCGAGTCAGGCCGACTATTTTCAAACAGTCAAAGGCGGCGGACATGGCGACTACCGCCTGATAACCCTCGCTCCGGCTTCGGTGCAGGAAATGGCCGACTTTGTAAAACTGGGATTTGATCTGGCATTCAAATACCGCAATCCAGCCATTATTTTGGCCGACGGCGTTATCGGCCAGATGATGGAAAAAGTCGTACTGCCGCCGTTCCAACCGCGCCTCACCGAAGCAGAGATACGCGAAGCCCGTCCTTGGGCCACCCAAGGGAAACCGGCCGGACGCAAACGCAACGTCATCACATCGCTCGAACTCGACCCGGCCCGCATGGAAGAGAACAACCTGCGTTTCCAAGCCAAATACCGCGAAATCGAGAAAAACGAAGTACGTTACGAAGAAATCGACTGTGATAATGCCGACTACCTGATGATCGCTTTCGGCTCTATGGCCCGCATCTGCCAGAAGACGCAGGAGATGGCCGCCGCCGAAGGCATCAAACTCGGGCTGCTGCGCCCCATCACCCTTTGGCCCTTCCCCGCCGATGCCATATCGAAATATGCCGATAAAGTAAAAGGCATATTGGTTCCTGAACTCAATGCCGGGCAAATGATAGAAGATGTGCGCCTGGCCGTAAACGGACGGGTAAAAGTCGAGCACTTCGGCCGTTTGGGCGGCATAGTTCCCACCCCCGACGAAGTTCTCAATGCCGTCAAAGAGAAACTCATGTAAAAAACGCGACAAGCTATGGATACAAATGATATCATAAAACCCGAAAATCTCGTTTACAGCAAGCCCCGCTTGATGAACGACAATCCCATGCACTACTGCCCGGGTTGCAGCCACGGCGTCGTTCACAAACTCGTTGCCGAGGTCATCGACGAAATGGGCATGGAAGAAAAAACCATCGGCGTCGCACCCGTAGGTTGCGCCGTATTTGCCTACAATTATATCGACATCGACTGGCAAGAAGCCGCCCACGGCCGCGCACCTGCCATCGCTACCGCCATCAAACGGCTCAATCCCGACAAAATGGTATTTACTTACCAGGGCGACGGTGACTTGGCAGCCATCGGTACGGCCGAGACCATTCATGCGTGCAACCGTGGCGAGAACATCGTCATCATATTCATCAACAACGGTATCTACGGCATGACGGGAGGTCAAATGGCCCCCACGACCCTCGAAGGCATGGTGACGTCGACCTGCCCCTACGGCCGCAATGTCGACCTCTATGGCTACCCGCTCAAAATATCGGACCTCGTCGCCAAACTCGATGGCGCCTGCTATGTGACCCGCCAAAGCGTACACACGGCAGCTGCCGTGAAAAAGGCCAAGAAAGCCATACGTCAGGCCTTCGAAAACTCCATGGCCAAGAAAGGTGCCTCGCTCGTCGAAATCGTATCGACCTGCGCATCGGGTTGGAAAATGTCGCCTGAGAACGCCAACAAATGGATGGAGGAACATATGTTTGCCAAATATCCCCTGGGCGATTTGAAAAATGAATAAACCCTAAAACGCAACATCGATGAAAGAAGAAATAATCATAGCCGGATTCGGCGGACAAGGTGTTCTCTCGATGGGTAAGATTTTGGCCTATTCGGGACTTATGGAAAACAAAGAGGTAAGCTGGATGCCCTCATACGGGCCCGAACAACGCGGAGGGACAGCCAATGTTACCGTCATATTGAGCGACGAACGCATCAGTTCGCCCGTCCTCAACGCCTTCGACATCGCCATCATACTCAACCAGCCTTCGCTCGAAAAATTCGAAAACAAAGTGAAACCGGGCGGCATACTCATCTACGACGGCTACGGCATACATCACGCCCCCACTCGTACCGATATCAATATCTATCGCATCGACGCCATGGATGCTGCCACCGAGATGAACAACGCCAAAGCTTTTAACATGATTGTGCTGGGCGGACTGTTGAAAATAAAACCGATGGTTTCGCTCGAAAACGTTCTCAAAGGGTTGAAAAAGTCGTTACCCGAACGCCACCACAAACTCATTCCCATGAACGAGCAAGCCATTCTCAAAGGAATGGAGTTGATAAAAAAAGTCTAAACGAAATACCCATGAAAATAGGTATCATCGTTGCCATGACATCGGAACTCGACTGTGTGCTAACCTTGTTGCAAAACGCACACAAAGAAATGCACAATCGGGGAGAGTTCTTTGTCGGAAGCGACGGACAACACGAAATCATTCTCACGCAAAGCGGCATTGGCAAAGTCAATGCCGCTTTGCGGGCTCAAACGCTCATCTTGAATTATGCACCCGACTGTATCGTCAATACCGGCGTAGCCGGGGGCATTGATGCTTCATCGCAAGTGTTCGACGTAATCATCGGTACAGAGACGGTCTATCATGACGCCTGGTTTGGCGAAGGAAATGTCATAGGCCAGATACAAGGCTTGCCGCCACACTTCCCGGCCGATGCCGAACTTCTGCAAAAAATCGGCCAGATACTCTCCGACGACAACCGTATTTACGGTGGACAGATATGCAGTGGTGACCAATTCATCACCGACAAAGAATCTCTTGCCATCATCAAGAAGAATTTTCCCGAGGCTTTGGCCGTCGATATGGAATCGGCAGCTATTGCCCAGACCTGTTTCCTCCACGACACACCGTTTGTCAGCACCCGCATCATCAGCGACACACCCGGCGTGGAAAACCACATGGAACAGTACAACAGTTTCTGGGAAAAAGCTCCGGAAAAATCGTTTACCGTATTGAAACAAATCTTGGCCCAACTCTAAAAAAACTTTTTCGACACGATGAAAAAAATTCCCAGCTTTACCATTGACCACCTGCACCTGCTGCGGGGTATCTACGTCTCTCGCAAAGACTACATTGGCGGTGATGTCGTAACCACATTCGACATACGCATGAAAGAACCCAACCGCGAGCCGGCCATCGGATACGGAGCGTTGCACACCATCGAGCACCTGGCTGCCACCTTCCTACGCAATCACCCTGTCTATGGCAACAGAATCGTATTCTGGGGTCCAATGGGCTGCTGCACAGGAAATTATTTTCTGATGCAGGGCGATTTAGAAGCCGAAGACATCGTGGAATTGATGAAAGAGACATTCCGGTTTATCCGCGACTTCCAAGGCGAAGTTCCCGGTGCCACTCCACAAGATTGTGGCAACTATCTGCTGCACGACCTGCCCATGGCCCGCTACGAAGCCGACAAATATCTGCGTGAAGTTTTGGAGGTGATTACACCTCAAAACCTGCACTATCCGGCCCAAGAAACCTCTTCACAATCATAAATATTCATAATATGGCAAACGCGAAAAACCGGGACGGCGAAAAAGTTGTCATTTACAGTTACTACAACACACTCTCCGAGGCCTATGAGGCAAAGAACCTGCTGGAAAGAAACGGTATCGACTGCTTCATCTCCAACGAAAACATGGCAAGCGTATATCCGATGTTCGACTCAAATCTTGGAGGGATACGGCTACACCTTTTTGAAAAAGATGTAACCGAAGCCGACCGCATTCTATCAGACTACTCATCGTCTACCAACGAATAAATAGTCTCTTCAAACCATCGGCTTCAGAATCAAAATCTAGCGCTGAAAAAGGAAATTCTTTTACACTGCCTCAGACACTAACTACCGTCTCATGTCGATACAATCGCTGTTACCGCAAAAAGATACGATTGCCCAGTTCAGCAAATTCGTTCTCGTAGGCATTCTCAACACAGCCATTTCTCTGGCAGCATTTTATCTGCTCTACAACCTGTTTGCTGTCGATTATACCATATCGAATCTGATAAGTTACATCGTCGGCGTGATAAACAGTTTTTTCTGGAACAAATTGTGGGTATTCCGTCATGGTACCCACCGAATGATACGCGAAAGCCTGGCCTTTCTGCTGGTCTTTGCCGTGAGCTACGGCATACAATTCCTTCTGCTCCATGTCCTGGTAGAACGCCTCAACATCGACCCCAACTGGGCTCAACTCCCGGCCATGGCCGCCTATACGATTGTCAATTACCTGTTGAACCGCTACTTCACCTTCAAAAAATAACCGCGACATGAAACCTGCCTCAAAAAATATTCTATTCGGACTGCTTCTCGTCATCTGCCTGTCGACCCTCCTGCCCGTTTTGGGGCTGTCGCATTTTCATACCAAAGGCGAACCCCGTGAAGCCATCGTTGCCGTGAGCATGCTGCAAGACGGGAATTGGATTCTGCCTCGCAACAATGGCGGAGACATTGCCTACAAGCCCCCCATGTATCACTGGCTCACGGCATTGACATCGTTGGTATTCAACCAGGGAGAGGTAAACGAGTACACTTCGCGTTTCCCATCGGCCCTGGCAACGGTAATCATCGCCTGCACCATGTTCCTGTTCTACGCCAAGCGTAGCAGCAACTACAATGCAGCATTCTTGTCGGCCATACTCTTTCTTTCGGCGTTTGAGGTACACCGGGCAGCCACAGCGGCCCGCGTCGACATGGTGCTGACGGTCTTCATCGTACTGGCACTCTTCCAACTCTACCGTTGGTACGAAAACGGATTAAAGGGCTTTCCCTTGTGGGCCATACTCTTCATGAGTGCAGCCACCCTCACCAAAGGGCCGGTGGGCATCGTCCTGCCCTGCCTGGTAGCCGGTGTGTTCCTGCTCTTGCGCAAAGAACCGTTTTTGCGTGTCTGCGGGAAGCTCATCGGGGCAGCCCTTGCCTCGTGCCTGCTGCCGGCACTGTGGTACTATGTCGCTTACCTGCAAGCTGGCAAAGAATTTCTCGACCTGATAATCGAAGAGAATTTCGACCGCTTCACCGGCAATATGTCGTACAGCTCGCACAATGCTCCGCCCTTCTACTATCTCTATATCACCCTGGCCGGATTCCTGCCGTGGACCCTACTGGTTGTCATCTCGCTGTTTGCCCTCTCCTATAAACGCACAAAACAACCAGCCGAAGGTTGGCTCAAAGGCATGCTCAAGAGATTCTCAAACATGTCCTCGCCCCGTCTGTTTTCACTGACGGCCATTCTCGTCATACTCTTTTTCTATCTTATACCCGACAGCAAACGCTCGGTCTACCTGCTTCCCATCTACCCGTTCATCAGTTATTTCCTGGCCGAGTACATGCATTACCTCGTGCAAGAACACCGTAAAGCCTGGCGGGTATTTGGCATTCTTCTCTCTGTTGTTGCTGGACTTTTCTTCTTTGCTTTCATCGTACTGAAAGCCGGATGGCTCAACGCTTATCTGCCCACCGACCAAAGTTATTTTCTCACGTCATTTCAAAGCTGGAACTTTTGGGATGTCGTCTGCCTCATCATACTGGTGCTGCTCATACACGATGTCTACAAAAGCCGCGATATACAATCAATAAGCAACCGCTATTCGTTCTCGGTCATCACCCTGTTCTTTTGGGTACAGTTTACCCTCGACACTGCCGTTCTGCCCGACGTACTCAACCGCAAGTCGGATTATACCCTGGCCCAACAGGTAAAAGAGGCTGTACCCGAAGGCCCCGTCTACTCCTACATCGGCTCGCCCATGATGCGCTTTTTCGTCATCAACTTCTACACCCAGAACCGGGTAGTCGATTTTGAAAGCCATCTGCCTCAGGAGGGATACCTTCTCGTGGGCGAACGCGAATATGAAGGCTTTGCCGCCCGACACACCGACTACACGTTTGACGAGATGTGGAAGAGCCCGCAACGGGGCAATGACATTCGCGACATTGTGTGCATGTACCGGTTCAACCGCAAAAACGTGACCGAATGAAAGTATGCATTGCCGAGAAGCCCAGTGTGGCCAAAGACATTGCCGAGGTAATCGGGGCCAAGTCTCGTCGGGACGGTTTCTTCGAAGGGAACGGCTACTGCGTAACCTGGACATTCGGACACCTGTGTACGCTGAAAGAGCCTCATGAATATACCTCGCAATGGAAACAATGGTCGCTGCGTGACTTGCCGATGATTCCGCCGAGGTTTGGTATCAAACTCATCGACGACAAAGGCATCGAGAAACAATTTGCCGTTATCGAACAACTCATTGCCAAAGCCGATGCCGTTATCAACTGCGGTGATGCCGGCCAGGAAGGAGAGCTGATACAGCGCTGGGTCATGCAGAAAGCATCGTGCCACTGCCCCGTGTACCGGTTGTGGATTTCGTCGCTGACCGAAGAGGCCATCCGTGAGGGATTTGAGAATCTCAAACCTCAAGAAGAATTTACTTCTCTTTACGAAGCCGGTCTCTCACGAGCCATCGGCGACTGGCTGCTGGGCATGAACGCCACCCGTCTCTACACCATGAAGTATGGCCAGCGCCGGCAGATACTCTCCATAGGGCGTGTACAGACACCTACCCTCGCCCTCATCGTCAACCGTCAGCACGAAATCGAGAATTTCGTACCACAGCCCTATTGGGAACTTAAAACGCTCTACCGCGACACGGTATTCTCGGTAACAAGCGGCCGCTTCACCCGTGTCGAGGAGGGAGAAAAACGGCTTTCCGAAATCGAGAATACGCCCTTTACCGTCACCGACGTTACCCGCAAAGAGGGTAAAGAGTTTGCTCCCCGCCTCTTCGACCTCACCTCCCTGCAAGTCGAATGTAACAAGAAATTTGCCTTCTCGGCCGACGAAACACTGCGTCTCATTCAGGCCCTCTATGAGAAAAAGGCTACCACCTACCCGCGCGTAGATACCACCTATCTGAGCGACGACATTTACCCCAAATGTCCCGCCATCTTACAGGCGGTGGCCACACAACCGGCCTACACGGCACTGGTCGGCCAGCTCAACCTGCAAAAATTGCCCAAGTCAAAAAAGGTTTTCGACAACAGCAAAATTACCGACCACCACGCCATCATACCCACACCGGTGAAGCCCAATAATCTTACCGAGCTGGAAAGAAAGGTCTACGACCTGGTGGCCCGGCGTTTCATCGCGGTCTTCTACCCCGACTGCAAGATTGCCACGACAACCGTGCTGGGCGACGTCAACGGAGTTGCGTTCAAGGCTACGGGCAAAGAGATTCTGAGCCCCGGGTGGAGAGCGGTCTTTGAGAAGGAGAGCGACCCCGCTGACAAAGAGAAAGACGACAACGAAGACAAGATACTTCCACAGTTCACCCCCGGAGAGAGCGGGCCCCACACTCCTACGCTGAGCGAGAAATGGACACAGCCCCCCAAGCTCTACACCGAGGCTACCCTGCTGCGTACCATGGAGACCGCTGGCAAACTGGTCGAAGATGAAAGCCTGCGCGATGCCTTGAAGGAGAACGGCATAGGTCGACCCTCAACCCGTGCCGCCATCATAGAGACGCTTCTCAAACGTAACTATATACGCAAAGAGAAGAAAAACCTCGTGGCCACCATCACCGGCATCGAACTCATCGGCACGATACGCGAAGATCTGCTGAAATCGGCCGAACTGACAGGTATCTGGGAGAACAAGCTGCGTCGCATCGAACGGGGTGAATACAAGGCAACCGACTTCCTCTCGGAATTGAAAACCATGGTTACGCAAATCGTGAACGACGTGCGCAATGACACGACCTACCGTACCATCACCGTCGAGACCAAACCCGAAGAGCCAGCTTCCACCCAAGGTAAACCGAAAAAAGAAAAGGCCGCAAAGGGTAAGAAAAAAGCTGCTGCGGCCAAAGAACTGGACGAGGTTGCCTCGCTCGTGTGTCCACTCTGCGGAAAAGGCACCGTCGTCAAAGGGAAAAGTGCCTACGGCTGCTCGGAGTGGCGCTCGGGCTGCAACTTCCGCCTCGGTTTCGACATCTGTCCGGCAGAAGCCGACCCCGAAACACTGCGCCAAGCCATCACCTCATATAAAGTTCAAGCATAAAAGTCATGCCCGTCAATACCAATGAAATTTTTCCGATTGTCGACCCACACGGCAACGTCATAGGAAAAGCCACCCGCGGAGAGTGCCACAACGGCAGCAAGATACTGCACCCGGTGGTGCATCTCCAACTGTTCAACTCGCGAGGCGAACTCTACCTTCAAAAGCGCGCCCTGCATAAAGATATCCAGCCTGGGAAATGGGACACAGCCGTCGGCGGACACGTCGACTACGGCGAGAACATACAAACGGCTCTGCGACGAGAAGCCCGGGAGGAGCTGGGCATCACACACTTTGAGCCGGTTCTCATCGGGAAATACATTTTTGAATCGGATATAGAAAAGGAGTTGGTGCATACCTTCTTCACCCTTTACGATGGAGAAATACACCCCGACCGAGACGAGGTAGAATACGGCCGCTTCTGGTCGATAAGCGAACTCGAAAAGAACATGGGTACGGGATTATTTACGCCTAATTTCGAGAATGAATACCGCACGGTACTCCACCGCCTGCTTGTATCTCGTTAAAACAGACATTCTGCACACACATATAAAAAGTGGGGAGCCTCGCTTCACGCAAGGTTCCCCACTCATAAACACTTCTTTACTGAATAAAAAGACTTTTTTAGGAGAACATTCTCACCTCACTTTTACTCTTGGTCGAAAGATTGGTAAAAGCGAAGTTCATTCCTTAACTTTCTTATCTCTTTTTGTAAATCTTCAATCTGAGAAAGCAGGTGCTGCACAGCACTTATACCTTCTCGATTTATGGAAAGGTCGTAATAGAGATGTGTATATCGTTCGACCTCGGGCAACTGTGCAACCGGGAAACAACTCGACTCGTCTACGACAGATACATCTATCAGACCGTCTTCGCCCAACATGAAGACAAAATCCGGCTCTATGTGGCAACTTTCACAATAATCTTTTATGATAATGAATTCGTTCAACATGATGATAGGTTTTTAGTGGTTCTGGCACTGCCGTAATTGTTCAAATAGTGTTTTCTCTTTGTCCGAGAGATTCGTAGGTATCGTTACATGGCATGTAACAATAAGGTCACCAAAAGTTCCCTCCTCTTTGTATACAGGGAAACCTTTTCCTTTCAGACGGACCTTGCTCTCACTTTGGGTACCGGGTTTTACCTTCATCTTTACCTGTCCGTTCAACGTATTTATGACAACATCACCACCCAAAACGGCCGTGTACAAGTCGATGTTCAAGTCGGTATACAAGTCGTTTCCTTTCCGTTTGAACTGCGGGTCGTCTTCTACCACAAAGGTTATGTAAAGGTCGCCGGCCGGTGCTCCGTCGGCACCTTTCTCACCATGTCCTTTAAGTTTGATAACCTGACCGTTTTCGACACCGGCGGGAACAGTGATACGCAATGTCTCACCACCTACGGTAAAGGTCTGCTGATGCGTAACGGCTGCCTCACGCAAGGTTAAAGGTAACTCAGCCTGAATATCCTGTCCACGATATTGTGCATGCCGGCCAAATCTCGACGATGCTCCATGTTTTCCAAAGAGCTCTTCGAAAAAGTCCGAAAATCCACTTCCATTTCCGCCAAATCCGCTTGAAAAATGTGCTCCGTCGGTCGAATACCAATAGGTACCGTCTCCACCGGCAGCGCCACGTCCACCCTGAGAACCATAAGCTTTCTGCCGGGCCTCAAACTCATCGGCGTGTTTCCATTGCTCTCCATAGGTATCGTATTTCTTTCGCTTCTCGGGGTCGCCCAATACTTCGTTGGCCTCATTCAACTGCTGGAATTTCTCCTTGGCCGAGGGGTCATTGGGATTCAGATCGGGGTGATATTTGCAAGCCAACTTTCGGTATGCTTTCTTAATATCGTCCTGAGTTGCGTTTTTATCGACGCCTAATATTTTGTAATAATCAATATATGGCATATCGTTTCTGTTTTTTATATTGTATCGATTTTTGTAACCAATAGTGTTATACTCCCTACAAATCCCATGCCGATTGACAATTTGACAGAAATTCATACCGAGTTTCCAATTCTACTGCCACATTCTGCACAAGGCTTGCTTCCCGGAATGATTTTTCATCGTATAAACTTATGGAGCTACAAAAAGCGACATTTTGACACCTATAAAGGTATAAAAATTTTATGTCAAACAGTTCAGCAAAATAAAAAATTTTTATGCATAAAGGCATAGCGCAGCGCATGATTCTTCATGAAATCTTTTTACGCTACACTATGCCTTCAAAACATTTCAACGGCATACAATCCTTACTGCCCCACTAACGGCCGTATCGGTCGGGCAGATAAAAGCCAAGATGGGGTGGCTGATTGTAGGCCACATTCTGCCACACAATACCCATGCGATAGACCGGGTCGTGCATAAGCGTAGGTATGCAATACTCAGTGGGAATCGTTGTGGTAAAGAGCACCAGATCCGAGGCGGTCTCCCGATCCCACAAAATCACCTCTTCTCGCCAGTCACCCAATATATCGGCACTTATCGATGGCGTTCTCTTGGAACCATTACAAGAAGATACCGGTTGCAGGTCTCGGAAATCGACACAGGTCTCGCAGCGGTTATTCTCGATATTCCATTTCGAGATGCGCGTACCGTCAAGGAGTTCGTCGCAAAGATCACCGTCCCAGTAAATTCGGAAATTGACCGGCATGCATCCGCGGGCAATTACCCGGAAACCGTCGGTCGAATAGATGTTCGACGATGCCAGCGACAAAAACTCAAATCCGCGGTAACGAGGGTCAATATCGGCGGCAATACCTCGTCCGGTATCTTTGTTGTCGTCTTCATGGAAAAGAATCTCTCCCGTGCGGGCATCGCGCACATCAGCTCCTCCACGTTCTTCATGTATCATGAATATTTCCAATCCTGGACGGTCGGGCATCAGGTCGGAAACGTGCAAAGCATCGCCATGGCCCCACGACGTGCGATGTAACAATGTGCCGTCGTTATCAAGAACAGCCGCTCCATAAATAATCTCATCACAACCATCACCGTCGACATCGGCTACCGAGAGGCTGTGTGCCCCTTCGCCATAAAGTCCTCGCCCTCTCTTTTCGGAACGATGCAGCCAGCGCAGCTTCAACTGTTGTCCATCAAAATCATAGGCTGCCACATAGGCATTGGTATAGTATCCACGACACATGACCAGGCTGGGTCTCTTCCCGTCAAGCCAGGCCACACAAGCCAGATAACGCTCGCTACGATTAGCCTTGTTGTCGCCCCACTTTGTGGTAATATCACGACCGGGCTGATAGGGCACGGTCGACAATGCCGCGCCACTCTCCCCATCGAAAACTGTCAGGTATTCAGGTCCGGCCATGATGGTACCTACCACCTCGTCACCCACCGGTGTACGATAATCGGCCTGCGGGTCGTCTCCATTGAGCACGACATACTTTCCGGTACCATCGATGGTTCCGGGAGCTGTCTTACAGGCAACCTCTGAACGGCCGTCGCCGTCGAGGTCATAAACCATAAACTGGGTATAATGGGCTCCGGCGCGAATATTCTTTCCCAGCGCGATACGCCACAACTGTGTGCCGTCCAACTCGTAACAATCGAGATAGACCTCGCCGGTATAGCCACGAAATGCATTGTCGCGGGAGTTACTGGGATCCCAACGCAAAACAATCTCATACTGTCCGTCGCCGTCGACATCGCCTACACTGCAATCGCCGGGAAAATACCGATACGGTTCTCCGTTGGGACGGTCAAGTTCTCGCCCCCGATTGACCGCATGAAAAGGCGGCGTTATCCCTCCTGCCGGACGGTTGAGATGGATACGCATATAGGGTTGTGCCCACGGGGTAACGGGTCGGGAATTCTCTACCTCCTTGCCGCCACAAAGCGTTCTCACAACATACTGCGATGTTGGAGAACCCTCCTTGTCGACCCAGTTGGTCACAGACAATGGCTCGGGATTGATTTTCTCGCCATCGCGATACAAGTCGAAAAGTGTACTGTCGCCGTCGGTCGACAAACTGCGCCAACCTATAAAAATACCCTCCGGAGTCTTTACGGCAACCGTTCCCCGGTCGAGTTTTTCCGGGACAAAAGCCATCGAGGCCACAGAAGGGTACATCAAGATTATGAACGACAAAGCCGCTCTTACAAATTTTCTTTTCATGATACTTTCGCTTTGTTGGTTTAGACTGCACGCGACAGAAAAGGTTTAGTGCCACTTCGTAAAAAAATAATGCCGCAGCATTTTTTCCCAGAAAATCCGCAGAGATGCACAGCCGTCTCATACGACGGCTGCCTGCACAACAATGAAAAAAGATTTCTCTCCGGCCACTCGACACCTCGAACAAGGAAGCCCGTACATAAACGACAGCAAAAAGGGACTGCCGGTCTTTCCCGGCAGGCCCTGTATTTTCATAACTGTGACGCTTGATTCGTATCAATCGCCCAGCGCTATGTCGTGAGCGGCAATGCGACAAAGGGTCTCGACGAGAAACGTATGTTCGCGCTCCAATACCCGAGCCGCCAAAGTCTCGGGCGTATCGCCCTGCTCGACGGGCACTTCGGCCTGTGCCACAATCTCACCACGGTCATAATCTTCATCGACCCGATGTATGGTAACACCCGATACCGTATCGCCGGCCGCAATGACAGCTTCGTGCACGTGAATACCATACATTCCTTTTCCACCATGACGAGGCAAGAGCGCCGGATGTATGTTGAAGACCCGGCGATGATATCTTCTCAGCACCTCGACAGGGAGCATGCGCATATAGCCAAGCAACAAAATGAGATCGGCCTCTTTCTCGGCCAAAATATCCAGAAGATTTTGCGACACGGCCTCCTCGCTACCCTCGGTCTTCAAGCTGATGTGATAGGCCGGTATTCCCGCCATGCGGGCCCGCTCCAAAGCAAATGCGCCCGAATTGTTACTGATGACAGCCTTGACACAGGCCTCTACCCGCCCCTCTTTCACCGCATCGATGACAGCCTGTAAATTGGAACCTCCATGTGATGCAAAAACAACTATATTCATATCTACTCTTATCTCTTACAATACATATGTTATCGCACGCCCCTCCCGCAGGGAAGAGGGCACGTCGATGAGCCGCTGGTTGCGGCTCCCCCGGAAACGCAAAGATAAGTCTCTTTCGGCTAATATGAAAGGGCCGTCTACCAAAACATCGACATACGCCAGCAATTCCCGAGCCGGCCCACGGTTCAGCAGCGCCTCGAAGCAATATCCCGTGTAGCACCAGATGGTCTTTCGGGCCTCCTCCTTGATGCACCGTGCCAGAGGGGTCAGGGCCGAAGCCTGCAAGAGAGGGTCTCCGCCGGAGAAGGTTACATTCATGTCGGCCTGGCACACGATGTCGAAAAGGTCGTCGACCGAATAGGGAGTGCCGCTTCTGATGTCCCACGACTGCGGATTGTGACAACCGGCACAACCATTCTCGCAACCGGCCAGGTATATCGAGGTACGCAACCCCACCCCGTCGACCGATGTTCCCTCTACAATATCAAGCACCGAGAGGGTCGACGACTGCGGATTATCGGTGAACGACACGGTCATGGAGTTCAGCAAGTTTGGCATGATTCCAACGGTCGGTAGCCCCTACAAGGTACCCGGTAATACGTTGCAGGCGGTCGATATGGCGGCTGCCACACTGAGGACACACGTCGAGCGACTCTTGGGCATCTTCGTATCCGCATTCCATGCAGCGGTTGCGGTTGTGGTTGACCGACCCGTAGCCGATGTCGTACTTGTCCATCAAGTCGACAATATCCATGATGGCCTGCGGGTTGTGCGTCGCATCGCCGTCGATTTCGACATAAAAGATATGTCCGCCACGGGTCAGGTCATGATACGGGGCTTCGACTTCGGCTTTATGCTTGGGGCTGCACCGGTAATAGACCGGCACATGGTTGGAATTGGTGTAATACTCCCGGTCGGTAACACCGGGAATTATGCCGAACTCCTTACGATCCTTGGCCGTGAATTTACCCGACAGACCCTCGGCCGGTGTGGCCAAAATACTGTAATTGTGATGGTAGCGTTCGGAAAACTCATTGGCACGGTCGCGCATATAGGTAATGATGCGCAACCCCAGCGCTTGCGCTGCGGCATCTTCGCCGTGATGCTTGCCGGTAAGTGCCACCAGCGCTTCGGCCAAACCGATGAAACCGATACCCAGCGTGCCCTGGTTGATGACAGGAGCTATCGTATCGTCGGGGCGGAGATTTTCGCAACCGGTCCACAACATGGTCATCAACAGCGGGAACTGCTTGGCGAAAGTGGTCTTCTGGAAGTTGTAACGGTCGTCCAGCTGGCGGGCAGCCACTTCGAGTATCTCGTCGAGCTTGGCCAGGAAAGCATTGACCCGCGCCTCGTGGTTCTCTATCGACATGCACTCGATAGCGATTCGCGGCAGATTGACGGTCGTAAACGAGAGATTGCCTCGTCCGATGGAGGTCTTCTCTCCGAAACGGTTCTCAAAAACCCGTGTGCGGCACCCCATCGTTGCCACCTCGTAGCGGTATCTCTCGGGGTCGTCGGCTCGCCACGACTCATGCCGGTTGAAGGGGGCATCAAGGTTGAGGAAGTTGGGGAAAAATCGCCGCGCCGTCACCCGACAGGCATAGCAGTACAGGTCGTAATTGCGATCGGTAGGCAGGTAGCTCACCCCGCGCTTCTTTTTCCATATCTGAATAGGGAAAATGGCCGTCGAACCGTTACCCACCCCCTCGTAGGTGCTGATGAGTATCTCGCGTATGATACAACGACCCTCGGCCGAGGTATCGGTACCATAATTGATAGAGCTGAACACGACCTGGTTTCCGCCGCGCGAATGTATGGCATTCATGTTGTGTATAAAGGCCTCCATCGACTGATGCACCCGTCGCACCGTGCGGTTGATGGCCTGCTGCTTGATGCGCTCCTCACCCGTCAGTCCTTCCAGCGGTTTGTAAAGATAATCGTCGATAGGTGCCTGGTAGAGATGCGAATAGTCGGCCTCCATAAACTGCTCCATGATCTTTATCTCCTCGATATAGCTGAGCCGCACATAGGGAGCCAGGTAGAAGTCAAAGGCCGGAATCGCCTGTCCGCCATGCATCTCGTTCTGCGCCGTCTCCATGGAGATACAGCCCAAAATACTGGCCGTCTCGATGCGTTTGGCGGGGCGAGCCTCGCCATGGCCGGCACAGAAGCCGTGGGCAAGAATCTTGTCGAGCGGATGCTGTACACATGTGAGGCTCTTGGTCGGATAGTAATCCTTATCGTGAATGTGAATGTATCCGCTACGCACGGCATCTCTTGCCTCTTCGCTCAACAGATAGTCGTCGACAAAAGGCTTGGTCGTCTCGCTGGCAAACTTCATCATCATACCGGCCGGCGTATCGGCATTCATATTGGCGTTTTCGCGGGTAATATCGTTTGACTTGGCATTGATGATATCAAGAAAAATCTCCCGGGTCTTGGCCTTGCGGGCAATGCTGCGCTGGTTGCGATAGGCAATGTACTGCTTGGCCACCTCCTTGCGGGGACTCTTCATCAGCTCCATCTCTACCCAGTCCTGTATCTCTTCGACACTCATCTGCTCCCGACCGTTGCAGGCAATACGGTCGGTGATTTTCCGTATCAGCGGCTCGTCTTCGCCCTTCTCGGTGTGAAGCATCGCCTTGCGAATGGCCGCCATGATTTTCTCCTCGTTAAAGCCGACAATACGTCCGTCGCGCTTAATGATGGTCTGTATCATATTTGTTTGCATTAAAAGGGTTGGTTACAGCACAACAAATGCAACAGGAAGAAAATGAATGGTAAAGGGAAATACACGAGAAATGACTTGTCCGTGTTGTCCGTGCTTTCATCCCGAAGCATTTTTTACAACTTGCACACGGCAGGTCTTCTGACTCGTTCCATCTGTTGCGCCTTCCCAGTCCGTCGGGGCTTGGACCAGTGGCATTCTTGAACAGACTTTTATTCGGAACTTACAGCTACGGGGATAGTTCCTGACTTTCACAGGATTCCCTTTTAATCTCATTTTCTTTCACAAGAAAAACAAGAACCGAATGCACAGCAAAGATACAAACAAGGAAATTTGCGCGCAAGTTTTTCTATAAGAAGTTTTCCAAATCGGGAAACTTCTATACAGAACCACGACACACAAATTTAGAGAAAAATAAAATTAACAACCTGAATAACAATAAATAATAGAATAGATGAAAGTGTTTACAGATATTAAAATTGAAAACTTTATATTTTACATGGACTTAAAAATAGAAAAACATACTCCACACCTCCACCATTCTAACACTCACAAAAAAACAACAAAGAAAAAAATCTATCTCCGTAAGAATCAGATATCCAGCTCATGCTTTATCGTATCGACCACGTCGAAAACCAGCGATTGAATAGGCGCAATCAGTGACTTGTGAAGCTCTTCACGAGGTACAAGCACTCTCAATCCCCCCTTGATACATTGAATGTCGATGCGTTCCGACATCTCCACTGGTTCACCATCAAGATGCATTACTCCTTCGCGTTCACGGGTTATCGTCAGAGCCGGTGTCTCAAAGGTCTTCACATTGGGACTGACACTAATCCACTTGGTAAACAACTGCACGGCCATAGGCAAAACATCTATCGGGGTAACCGGGAACATTATCGTCACATCTATTTTACCGTCGTGCAGACTGGCCCTTGGTGTGATATAGGCATTATTACCATATTGCGAGGCATTGCCACAAGCAACAATAAAGGCCTTCTCCTGTATGACGCCATCGAGGGTCTCTATGCGGTAAACCTCATTCTTATAAGTAAGATACTCTTCTATGGCTTTCTTTATGTAGGTCATCTTGCCCCGATGCTTGTCTTCGGCAAACTTCTTGCTCACCCAAGCATCAAACCCCATGCCACAGGTGCAAAAAAACGGACGCTCATTGGCTTTGCAATAATCAATATTGTCGACCACAGCCTCGTTGAGCATCTGCAAGGCACGTTCGGGATTAAGAGGAATGCCCAAATGCCGGGCCAATCCGTTTCCCGACCCTACGGGCACAATTCCCAATGCCGTATCGGTATGGACCAGTGACCGAGCTATCTCGTTGCAGGTGCCGTCACCTCCGACCGATACCACACAATCAAATTCCTCTTCAACAGCCTGGCGGGTAAGTTCTACCGCATGACCCGCATATTGAGTGAAAACAATTTCGGGAGCAAAGAGCTTCTTGTCGATGATCTTATCTACCCACACCGGCACATTCTCCTTTGAGTGTGTACCCGAAATCGGATTGACGACAAACAATATTTTCTTTTGCTCCATACCAAAAGTCCATGACAGGATTTGTGCAACAAAGATAACCCAAAAATCAACTTCTCACAACAAATTATGCCACACCTCCTCATAACGATATTATTTTTGAGAATAAATAGTTCTTTTCAACACCAAAGAGCTATCTTTGTTATATTAAAAAACAGATACGACTCGTATGGATACACTTTTCAAGAACCCCATTGTTCGCAACCTGCTGGCCATTGCATTGGGGGTAACGGTTATTATCAATCCCCAACTTGGACCCAACATTATCATTATGCTCATAGGGGCCACATTGGCTCTGCCGGCCCTCCTGGCCATCATCGGATATTTTACCTACAAACATAGCGACCGGCCTCTACCCGGCTATGTGCTGGCCGAGAGTATTGGGGCCCTGCTTATAGGTATATGGATGCTGCTGCAACCGACATTTTTCAACGCCATTATCTTGATTGCATTAGGCATAATACTCCTCCTTGCCGGAATTTCCCAAATCATATCTCTGATACGTGCAGGGCAGGCAATGCCTATTCCGGGCGGCATGTATATCGTCCCGATATTCATCTCTATGGCTGGAATATTCTTGCTATTCAAACCGATGGGAACACTTTCGCTCATCATGATTCTGTTCGGTATATCTATGGTCATCTACGGTATATCCGACATGGTTCGCTACTACAAGTTTCGCTGATATTTGACAGACACAAAGAACGGCGACTCCTGACCGGAGTCGCCGTTCTCTTATCTTAGAATCGTCCGTTACTGGATTGATCTTATTCAGCCTTTTTCTCTTCTTCCACTGCAAAATCGGTAATACCCGACTTTACCAGCAGATTGTACCACGAGATGAGTTTGCTTATATCATTAGGATATACCCGCTCACGGTCAAAGTTGGGCAACACTTCGGCAAAATAACTACGCAGCGTCTCCTTATCGGCCTTGGGCGAAACCGAAGCGACAGCACCGTTTTCTTTCTGTTTGACGCTTTCAAGCACCTTATAAAGAGGCTCCTCTCCGCTCTCGGTGTACATGGCGATATCGCCCAGCGAAGTTACCTTGTCATGACTGTATGCCAAGGTGCGTTTTCCACTCGTCAGGTCTTCGACAATCAAAGCGCCTTTGGCCTGCGAAACCAATTTGAAAAGTCCGGGTCGGCCCGATATAGATAAAATTTTCTTCAACATAATCGTACGTATTTTTGGTATTAGTGATACAAAAGTAATATACATTCCCGACATAATCAAACCGATGTTCCGGTTTGACGGAGCAAAACATTCTCACGCATGGGAGGAAAGGGCTTTAAAAATTTGAGGGATAAGCGGTTTTTCTCCGTCATTCAAGATAATGGCCGAAGCATATTTTTCTTTTTTTGCATCTTCCATCTGAGCACGGATGCGCGACATGGCCTCTTCGGGCGAACAGTGATTACGGGCAACAATGCGATTTACCCGCACCGCCTCGGAGGCTGTTACCAACCATATCTCATCGACGGTATCGGAAAAACCGGCTTCAAGCAATATCGCCGACTCTATAAAAAGCAGGGGTTCCTCGCAGTGCTGCTGACACCACCCGGCAAAGTCGTCTTTTACGACCGGATGCACAATGGCATTCAATCGCCTTAATGCCGAATCGTCGGCAAACACCACCTCGGCCAGCCGTCTGCGATTCAAGATGCCACTGCTACAAATGTCCTGTCCAAACGCATCGGATAATTGCTTCTGCATGGAAACGGAACTATTCATCAAAGTTTTGGCCCGTTCATCACTGTCATAAACCAGGTAACCCAAGATACGCAAGAATCGACTCACAACCGATTTTCCGCTACCTATCCCACCTGTAATGCCAACTCTCTTCATACCCTCTCAATGTTTCTGTTCCAATATGTATTCAACACTATCGGGCACAACAGTCACATAATAAGCTGCACCGGGGGTTCTGACTATTTTCACCGCTAATTTCTCCGGAGCCTGTCGGGTTGCCGCATAATCGACCGCAACAGTGATGTCTTCGGCCGATATTTGCGAAAATCGGCTCACCGGCACCATACAATCGACCCGTACTGTTGCGGGAAAAGTAAGGAGGGATATTTGCCGGGGCAGGTTCATAACCGAAACCGGCACCGATATCGACTTGGACGTCAACTCTTCAACTGGAATTGTGAGCGACACTTTATCGGGGACTATCTTTACACCTTCTATACGACGCAAGGGTACCGTCTGCGTCAACGACCGGGTGAGGTCTTTGATAACAAACGAGTCGGTCTCAACTTCGGTGACAGTATGAAGCAAATAGTCCGGTGCATAGACTTGCACCGAATCTACATCGGGTTGTATCTTTCCACTGATAATACATTGCGGCACAGTCTTGACCGAACCTTTTATCTGCACTCTGACCTTCTTTCCGGCAGCTTGTGTATAATATACCGCCAGGGTGTCGAGCGAAACCGATGTGAGGTTGGTCGTGTTGCGAAGATTTTTGGTTACCAGGTTTTTTATCTCTTCCGAAGTAAGAATAAATGCATTCCTATCGTTGGCATATTGTCTGAAATCGACTTCCAAAGCTGGTATTCCTTCAAGGCTGTAATTCATGAGCACGGCACCCTCATCGCGCAAATGCACGGTAACCGACGTCGGGAGATCGCACGTGATAATGGTATTATCGGGTATATTGGTGTACTTGATAGGTATGCGATACACGGTATTCATATCTTCGCCCAACGACTGCATCATCCAGAAAAGAAACGAAAGCGCGACAAACATCAAGAAAGTCAGAATATCTTTGCTCCGCTCACTCTGCAAACGCCTCTTCACCCCCCCGAGCTTCTGCCGGAGAAAGGCTTTTATTCTTAACCCTTTTTTCTTTTCTGCCATTTTCTACCTTCTTGTATTTGGGGTATAAAGATACGGCTTTTCGATATAAGTCGATAGACTTGCCTCATTTTTTATTCCGACAAGATAAAATATCTCAGCCGGGCTTTCAGAATTATTCTGTTCCCAACTCTCGTACCACGTTTACAACGATTTTGCCGGTGGTTACTAAGAGGGAGAGCCGGTAATTTTTACCGGCTCTCCCTCTTTTAATAACAAAATATCCGACTTTACTTGGCAGGTGTAGTATTAGCGGTATCGGCTGTCGAGGCATAGATAGAACCCTTGTCGACCGTGATGCGCACATTATCGGCTATTTCTACAACTACGGTATTGTCTTTGATGCTTTTCACCTTTCCGTGAATGCCACCGGCGGTTATCACCTTCTGTCCTTCAGTAAGGGCTTCGCGGAATTTACGAATCTCTTTCTGACGTTTGCTCTGCGGACGAATCATAAAGAAATAAAATATGGCAATGAGTGCCACCATCATGATGATACTGGAATACCCCGATGCTTTGGGGGAGGCTGCTTCTTGCAGGAGAAGTGTAAGTAGTGTCATAACTGTTTTTATTTATATAGTATTTCTATTTCTTATATAACAAAATTGCGTTTGTTATTTTTCCAAACGGCCTTCTTTTTTTAACAAGGAAGTAATAGCTTCGAGTACACCGTTGATAAAGTTTCCACTCTTTACCGTACTATACGACTTGGCTATCTCTATATATTCATTAAACGATACCTGCAACGGAATAGAAGGGAACGAAGTAATCTCGGCCAAAGCCACCGTCATGATGACAACATCCATGAACGCAATGCGTTCAATTTCCCAGTTGCGGGTAAACTGCTCAATCAGTTTCCTGTTTGACTCATAATCGAGTAAGGAACGGCGTAAAAGCGTACGGGCAAATACCCGGTCGTCCTCGTCCTTGAACATGGGCAGAAGTTCCTGGTTCTCTCCCGCCGCCTCCTCAAAACGCTTCACTGTTTTGAGCACGAAGGTTGAGATGATGGATATATCGTCGTTCCAATACAGGCTTTGCGATTCGAGCAACTCTCCCAAATTTTCATCAGGGAAAATTATATGACGATAAACATTTTTCCAAAATGTACGGTCATTCTCATAGGAGTCTTCGGCTTGTAAATACTGCGCATACTCTTCCGAAGCCAAGATGCGGTCAAGCAATGAACGCAGGTAATTACTGTCGTCGTTCCACACCAATGGGCGCTCCTCCACATACTTGACAAAGGCCTTATCGCTCTCCAACTGAGCAATAAACCGATTATCGATAAATCGGGTATTCGGAGCTTTCTCCTCAGGCGTTGCCATGAATTTGCTACGAGCATTATCGATGCGCATGCGTTGCATGCGCGTGAGTTCTACAGGAATAAGCAGCAACAAATAGTACAATTCATACGACTTGTCGAGACTGGCAAAAAGCTCTTTCTCGGCCGTATCTATACTCTTCTCTCCGTCTATCAGATAAGAATAGACGATTTGCACCACCTTTGTCCGAATCAAAGCTCGGTTTATCATTTCTTCTGTTTAATTTTTACGGCCGTAAAGGTACAATATTTTTTGATTTTTCCTTGCCTTATGCCTTCTCTTTTTTTCGGAGGAGCTATCCATACACCTTAATACACATTTTTTAATAAATTTTCATGTTTTCAAAGTTGCCCGTTTTAAATTTATTCTCTTTATTTGTGACAAAGGTTTAGTTAATTATTTGAATATTCTGCCTATATTTACTGTATCAATATGGATAACGAATTAATTGTCAACACACAAGAGAACGATATCATTTTTTCGCGAAGTGTAAAAGCTGGCAGGCGAATTTATTATTTCGATGTAAAAGAGAACAACAACGGCGATCTGTTTCTAGCCATCACAGAGAGTAAGCGCATCATGCCTCACGAAGAGACGCAACCCATGCAATTCGAAAAACACAAAATTTTTCTCTATCCAAAAGATTTTGAGAAATTTACACAAGGTATGAGCGAAGTCATGGAATACATTAAAGATATGTTGGAGAAGAAATAAAAAAGAAGGTTTCGACTCTCACGAGCCAACCTTCTCCGAGCTTGAAATATATCAAAAACAAGAAAGAGGATAGACTTATTCTTAAACAGAATAAGCAGGATAAATACCAATGAAACACACAAAAAACGAGAATATATATCTTCTTGTTACTTTTTATTGAGCGGTTCAAACGCTTTTGATTCGCTTTTCTGATTATAAAACAATGTAACAGTTTGTTTGTTCGCTCCAAGGATATGGTTTGTCTGTTTTTTTGCCAGAAATGGCAAAAAAACTATCTTTGCATACGTCAAAAAACAGCTTCATGAGTACATTGTCGCCCCGCGAAGTCTTGGCTACTGCCGAAAACTCCGCATTACAGAAAATAGCTTTCAGCACAGGTAAAACAATTCTCTTGGCATTTCTGGCCGGAGTATATATCGCCATGGGAGGGCTGTTGTCGCTCGTCGTGGGATATGGATTTCCCGAGATAACAGCCCACAACCCGGGTATGCAACGGCTTCTTTCCGGAGCGATGTTCCCACTGGGTCTTATTTTGGTTGTCTTTGCCGGGGCCGAACTATTCACCGGAAACAATGCCGTACTCATTCCCGGACTGTTCAACCGCAAATATGGTATTGGTCCGATACTTCGCAACTGGGCATTGGTATATGTCGGGAATTTTGTAGGAGCCTTTTTCTTTGTTTATGTCATGGCCCACTTGGCCGGTATCGTGACTCCTGAACCATGGCACAGCGCCATCGTGAATATTGCTGAGGCCAAAACCTCCATGCCCTGGGCAACCGTTTTTATCAAAGGCATCGGCGCCAATTGGTTTGTATGCCTGGCCGTTTGGCTGGGAATGTCATGCCGCAGCGCGGCCGGTAAGTTTATCGGACTCTGGTTTCCCGTCATGTGCTTTGTGGCCTTGGGCTATGAACACAGTATAGCCAATATGTTCTTCATTCCATTGGGTATGCTGCAAGGCGCCGAAGTGAGCGTCGGTGCCTTTGTGACGCACAACCTCATACCGGCAACTCTCGGGAACATTGTTGGGGGGACCTTTTTTGTAGGAGGACTCTACTGGTGGGCTTATGGTAAACAATAAACTGCTCCTCTCCCGACACTCACTATACCCATTCACCCAGTTCGAGCCAACGCATCGACTTCTCGTCGAGCTCTTCCATTAAATGTGAAAGAGCCAGCGATTTCTCCTGCAACTGGGTCGCCGAAAGCGTACCCGAAGACAAGTCGGCTTCCAGTGCAGCCTTCTCGGCTTCGAGGCGGGGAATGGCTTCATCAAGTGCTTCAAACTCCTTTTTCTCCTTAAACGTCAAGCGCCTACGCTGCGATGCTTGGGCCGTATCGGACGTTTTTTCGGGTTTCTGTGTCGGCTTGTCGGCACTTTTGGCCGAAAGGGCCCGCTTTTCTTCACTTTCCCGCTCCGTCTTCCATCGGCGATAATCGGTATAGCTACCCGGGAAATCCTTGATGCGACCGTCTCCTTCAAAGGCCCAGACATGATCGATCACCTTATCCATAAAATAGCGATCGTGCGACACGACAATGACACACCCCTTGAAATGAGTCAGATAGTCTTCGAGCAGATTGAGGGTTACAATATCCAGGTCATTGGTTGGCTCGTCAAGCACCAGAAAATTGGGATTACTCATCAATACGGTACAAAGATAAAGTCGACGCTTCTCTCCTCCGCTCAATTTATAAATATAGTTATACTGCGTCTCGGGCGTAAAGAGGAAATGTTGCAGAAACTGCGAGGCCGACAACTTCTTTCCGTCGCCGGTCGATATTTCCTCGGCAATGTCGCGCACGGCATCGATGACTTTCTTCTGATTGTCAAACTGTATGCCTTCCTGGCTGTAATAGCCGAAACGCACCGTTTCACCGCGGTCTATGGTACCGCTGTCGGGCGGCAGCAAACCGATGAGCATCTTTATGAAGGTCGATTTTCCCGTACCGTTGTTCCCCACAATTCCCACTTTCTCGTAGCGGGCAAAGGTATAAGAGAAATCATCAAGTATCTTTTTATCTCCAAAGCTTTTGCAGAGATGCTTTATTTCAAATATTTTGGAGCCAATATACGACGACTTTACAGCCAAGGTTATATTCTCTTCGACCTTCTCACGGCGAGCTTTCTCCTCCAACTCATGGAAAGCATCGATGCGATATTTGGCTTTCGAGCCCCGGGCCTGGGGTTGACGGCGTATCCAGTCGAGCTCGGTACGCAAAAGGTTGTTGGCCCGGTCTACCTCAGCATTGTGGGCTTCGATGCGCTCCTGCCGCTTCTCGATATAGTAACTGTAATTTCCTTTATAGGAATACAAGGCACGCGCGTCGAGTTCGACAATACGATTGCACACCCGGTCGAGGAAATAGCGGTCGTGGGTAACCATGAGCAGGCTCACACGACTGTGGGCCAGATACTCTTCGAGCCACTCGGTCATGTCAAGGTCGAGGTGGTTGGTCGGCTCGTCGAGTATCAGCAGGTCGGGCTCGGCTATCAGCACATTGGCCAGTGCCACGCGTTTCTGCTGTCCACCCGACAACTGGCCCATGGGCTGTTCAAAATCGTTGATTTTCAAACGAGAAAGAATCTGTTTTACTCGCTGCTCATAATCCCATGCCTTGAATTGCTCCATGCGGGCAATCAGCGATTCGAGCCGCGACGTATCATTGTGCAACAAAGCCAGTTCATACTCACGCACCGTCTGTGCCACCTCGCTGTCGGCCGACAGGCAGGCTTGGAGAACCGTCGTCTCTGGATCAAAAACGGGCAACTGCCGCAGATACCCCACACGCAAATCATTGCGGAAAGTTATCGTTCCGGCATCGTAACTCTCGTCGCCGGCAATTATATTGAGAAGGGTCGTCTTTCCTGTACCGTTCTTGGCAATGAGCCCTACCCTTTCTCCTTCGGAGAGACCAAATGAAATGCCGGAAAACAGCACCCGGTCGCCGAACGATTTGGTAAGCCCTTCAATTTGCAGATGAATCATAAACGTCTCCTATTTTACGGGGCACTAAATTAGTGATATTTTCCCTAATCCCCTCCTGTCCTCTGCCGACAATGAATAAATTTTTATCTGGAAGAACTGTTTATACATAAAAATAACCCCTTAGATACTTATTTTTTTGATTTTATGCTTCGTATTCCGAATTTAAAGATTAACTTTGCTACGCAAAAAACAAGAGGCGACGTGCCTCCCAATCTCGTTTACCTATTTCATACATGAAAAACACATCAGACGAGTAATATTCGTCACTGAGAAGGTTTTCTTTTTATGTCGGGTACATATACGGTCAATCTTCGTTTTATCTACTACTATCTTTTTATAAGGTTACAGGGACATCGATTCCCTTTATAGATAAAATAAAAGCACCGGAAGCTAACACTTCCGGTGCTTTTATTTTGTACATCAACTTTACTACGGGTCCTGTTTGTTATCTGAACCGTTTTTTATACTTTTAGGCTTCATTCCTTTTCTTAAAAACGCCATGAAAAAACTCTGCTCTATCATTGCGGGCGTGCTGTTGGCCCTCCCGATAACCGCACAAATGCCCGAACGTACCCCCGAGAATGTCGCCAAATACAAGGAGATATGCCGCAAACACATCTACAAAGACATGAAAGGCATGTACCGCGAAGCGGGTGGTGCACTGAAATATCCTTTCCTTGCCCCCGGAAGCAACCAGTATCTGGATATGCTGTGGGACTGGGATTCCTGGCTGAGCAACATTGCCCTGCGGCAGATTCTGCTCGAAAACGGCACCGAAAAAGACCGTCGCGAAGCACTCAAATATGAGCAGGGATGCGTACTCAACTCTCTGATTTACGGCGGCATGGACGGATGGATTCCCATCTGGATCGAACGCAACGCCCCCAGCCGCGAAGAGATGCTCAAAACCCGCAACCCCTGGAAAAGCAACATGCACAAGCCGACTCTGGCCCAGCACGCCGCCTTCATTGTCCGCAACATGAACGGCGACGCCGAATGGCTGCGAGACGACTTTTATGCCTTGCAGGCCTTTGTATCGAAATATCTCAACTTCCATCGCCACAAGGCCACCGGGCTGATGTATTGGGAAACCGACGAAGCCATCGGCGTGGACAACGACCCCAGCACTTTCTACCGGCCACACGAAAGTTCGGGCTCCATCTTCCTGAATGCCCTCATGTACAAGGAGCTTCTGGCCATGGAATACTTGGCCGACTGTCTGAATCTGCCCGACATCGCCCGACGTTTTGCCCAAGAAGCCGAGACCCTGAAAAATAATGTCAGGGAACATTGCTGGGACCGCCGCGACGGCTTCTATTACAGCGTCGACCTGAACCTGCTGCCCGTAGAAAAACCCGACATCGAATCGCTGCAACCGGGAGCCCTCTACCTACACGTGGGGCAACCTCGCACATACGACTGCCTGATACAGCGCCTGAGCGTATGGAGCGGCTTCATGGCAATGTGGGCCGGCATAGCCACCCCCGAACAGGCCGAGGTGATGGTACAGTGCCACTATCACGACACGTTGTCGTACAACGCACCGGCCGGTATCCGCACCCTCTCACCGCTCGAAAAGATGTACGATACCCGCGCCAGCGGTAACCCCTCGTCATGGCAAGGTCCGGTGTGGATTAATGTCAATTACTTGGTATTCAAAGGTCTTGTGCGCTATGACTATACCGAGGAAGCCAAAGAATTGGCCGAAAAGACTATTCTGCTGCTGGGACGCGACTATGAGCGTTTCGGCGCCCTGCACGAATATTACCTGCCCGACAACGGTGAGCCGGTACTGAACAAAGGGTTCCAGAACTGGAATCTCCTCGTTCTGAACATGGCGGCATGGCTCGACGGGAAAGAGGTTGTCTCAGAATTTTAATTTTCCCCACTACTTCCCTCCCTTCGCCCGCCTGTAAAAACAGCGCCGCCGCGATAACAATTATCGCGGCGGCGTTCTTATATATGAAGCGCGTATCGACTGGTCTGTTTACTGCATACGCTGACGTACCACTTCGTATATCATGACACCGGCAGCCACCGACACGTTGAGCGAACTGATGCGCCCCACCTGAGGCAGCGCCACCTGCGTGTCGCAATAGCGGAGTGTCTGTGCCGAGAGGCCTACATCTTCGGCCCCCATCACCACGGCAACCGGACCGGTATAATCGGGCCCGGTATACAACTCCTGCGCCTTCTCCGAGGCGGCAACGATTTTCACGCCGCTGTCGTGCAGGTAACGCAAGGCCTCGGCAATAGAGTGTTCACGGCACACCGGCAGATGCAACAACGCACCGGCCGATGTCTTCACGGCATCGGGGGTTACCGACACACTGCCACGCTCAGGAATGACGATGGCATCAACACCGGCACATTCGCAGGTGCGGGCTATGGCGCCGAAATTACGCACATCGGTAATACCGTCGAGCAGAACCAGAAACGGCATCTTACCCTCTTCATAAAGCGAAGGGACGACGTTTTCGAGCCGGGTATAAGAAACCGGCGATATAAAAGCAATTACTCCCTGATGGTTTTTACGGGTGATGCGGTTGATTTTCTCCACCGGGACCCGTTGCACAAAAATTTCCGTGCCTTTAAGTTCTGCCATCAGCTCTTGTGCCAAATCACCTTGAAGGTCTTTTTTCACCAAGATCTTATCGATTTCTTTTCCGGCCTTTACGGCCTCTATGACGGCCCGTATTCCGAAAACCAGATTGTTCTGTTCCATTTCCTGTGTATCTATGCGTAAAATATGTGTGTATTATTTCCGATGCAGCAATTCGCGGGCATTCTTCAATGCCGCATCAGTAAGCTGCGAACCGCTCAGCATGCGGGCAATCTCCTGCACACGGCGAGCATCGTCGAGACGTTCGATGCGGGTCTGTGTAGTCTCTCCCTCATCGTCCTTGTAGATGCGGTAATGACATTCGCCCCGCGAAGCAACCTGCGGCAGGTGGGT
>OBAF01000265.1_pt1 | contig 56129 bp, 49 predicted proteins | sample 1517851 | NCBI WGS metagenome assembly OBAF01 (sample SAMN04571706, study PRJEB22368) | human gut metagenome | biome: human gut; material: stool | host: Homo sapiens | place: Luxembourg | collected 2012-10-19 | reverse complement strand
TGAAGATAGCCAAAAGCCGTCAGGAAGAAGCCAAACTGTTGTTCCGGCAATCATTGCTGAACGCTGGAAAAGAAGTGAACGATGCTCTGACTGCATGGCAGACGGCAAAATCGCAAATTGAAATCAATGCTCGACAGGTTGAAACATTATGCGATGCTGTGCGAAAGACAGAATCGCTTATGCGTCATTCCAATGCCACCTATCTGGAAGTGTTGACCGCCCAACAGTCTCTTCTCGAAGCGGAAGTGCAACAGCTACAAACTCGTTTTGAACGCATACAAAGTGTAATCAAACTTTATCATGTGTTGGGAGGAGGAATGTAACTGCAATAAATAGAAAAATTTGAAATTATTATTAGTGTTATTCATCTTGGATATTTTTCGTGATTCTGCCGCATGTAGATATTGTACGAAAGCAATATTTGGATTGTAAAATATCAAGCCAATGAAAATACTTTTGCAGCATAAAATATTTATAGGATACTTTCTTTTAATGGCGATCATTGGCAGCATGGTCGCTATTGTTCTGCACGAGCGTAGTCGTGTACAGAAAATAGAGAATGAATCAATCGCTATTTTTCAAACCCAGCACAATATCAATACCACACACCGCTATGTGACCACGTTAGTAACTTATGGTGAATCCGTCATGGTATGGAATGATGAGGATTCTGGGGCTTACCGGGAACGACGTGTACGGACTGATTCCATGCTGCAAACATTACGTACACAATGTAAGGATTTCATACAACCCGAACAGATAGATTCTCTTCGTACATTGTTAGCAGCTAAAGAAGACCATCTGTTTCAAATAATGGAAGCGACCCGAGAACAAAAGAAAACGGATAGCCTTCTATTTCATCAAAAACCGACTGTAACGACACAGACAACCACCCGGACCGTTACCCGAAAGAAGAAAGGTATCGCCGGATTCTTCGGTGGCAAGGAAACCGTACAGATGCCGGTTGTTACAACCAGGCAAACCGCACCGGATAAGGAACTGATCTCGTTGTTGAATAAACGGAAACGGGACATAGAAACTTATACGGACAGCCTGCGGTTGTGCAATAGGGAACTCAACCGGAAATTGCGTTTACTTATTACAAGTCTGGATGAGCAGACATGGAACGCCTTCAGGAGCAAGGAAGAGCGTCTGAAAGCTTCCTACGAACATTCGACTTTGGTCATTACCGGCTTGATTATATTCTCAATCATCCTGTTGTTCATTTCGTATCTTGTCATACAACGGGATATTAAGGTCAAGGCAAAAAACAGGAAGCATCTGGAAGAAACGATAGAGCAGAACATCGCGCTGTTAGAAATGCGGAAGAATATCATCCTGACAATCTCTCATGACATCCGCGCCCCTCTGAACGTAATCAGCGGCAGTGCGGAACTTGCCGTGGATACCCGTGAAAAGAAACGCAGGAACACGCACCTGAACAACATCAGGATCGTGTGCCGGCACGTTGTACACCTGCTTAACAACCTGCTGGACGTGTACCGCCTGAACGAGGCCAAGGAAACCCGCAACGATGTGCCGTTCAACCTGAATGCCCTGTTGGAACGCATTGCCTTCGGCTTCTCCCACGTAATCAATAACAAAGGCATCCTATTCAATCACGATTTTACCGGTACCGATGTCAAGCTTTGCGGTGACGTGGACCGTATCGAACAGATTCTGGACAACCTGCTTAGCAATGCCGCCAAATTTACAGAAACCGGCACAATCAGCTTGAATGCTCGTTATAACAAAGGGGAGTTGGTGTTGGAAATCAAGGATACCGGCATTGGCATGAGTGAAGATGCGCTTTTACGTATCTTCCGCCCGTTTGAACGATTGGGTTCCGTCAGAAACGCGGAGGGTTTCGGATTGGGCCTGCCGATAACAAAAGGTCTTGTCAACCTGCTTGGCGGGACAATAGACGTGACGAGCGGCATTGACCAGGGTAGCACGTTCCGTGTTACACTTCCATTGAAAACCACGGATGAAACGGTAGAGAGCGAGAACTTGATAATTCCACATCCGGCACATTTGCCTCGGAATGTACTTGTCATTGATGACGACACGATGCTGTTGAATGTGATAAAGGAAATGCTGGAGCGTAACGGGATGAATTGTACTACCTGCGTAACCTCCAAGGACGTGGTCAAGGCGATGCGGGGCAAGGATTATGACCTGCTGCTTTCCGACATTCAAATGCCGGGTACCAACGGTATTGATTTATTAACCCTATTGCGCAACTCGAACATCGGAAACTCCCGTACCATCCCTATTGTAGCCATGACCGCACGCGGAGACAGGGACAAGGAAGCTTTTCTCCATGCCGGATTTACGGACTACATCTATAAACCGTTTTCATCCTCGGAACTGCTCGGCCTGCTTTCGAGGATGAAGACAGACAGGCGGGAGAAAAAACCGGAGGTTGATTTCAGTTTGGTCCTTTCAGAGGTCAATGACAAGCACAAGGCACTGCTTTCTCTTATATCCCAATCAGAGAAAGACCGAGAAGAACTTGATGCCGCCATGAAAAACGGCGACAGGCATAAGTTGCGTGAAATCACCCACCGTATGCAACCGATGTGGGAGTTCCTACGGATGGAAGAGCCCCTGCTGGCTTACCGTGCTTTGTTGAAAGACAGTAAAACAAGCGACAAAGAGTTAAAAGAATATACCCGGCAGATAATAGACAGCACCGCCATGCTCATCAAGGCGGCGGAAGCCGAGATAAAAAGACTGACAAATGAAACGGAAGATACTGATAGTTGAAGACAACGTGGGGCTGTCGCAAATACAGAAAGACTGGCTTTCCCGGGCCGGTTATGACGCTGTGACAGCCATGAGCGAGCCGATAGCCCGCTCGTTGATACGCAAAACGCAGTTCGACCTTATATTGTCGGACGTGCGGTTGCCGGAAGGCGACGGCATTTCCCTGTTGGAATGGTTGCGCAAGGAGAAGAAAGACATCCCGTTCATCATAACGACCGAATTCGTTTCCGTCCCGGACGTTGTGCGTACCATCAAACTGGGAGCCAGGGACTACCTGCCCAAACCGGTACACCGGGAACATCTGTTGGAACTGGCGGAAGATGTGTTCCACCCGGTAGCCACCGTGAGAAAGCAGGAACGGCAGTTGTTCCGCCGTATAAGTCCCATGATCCTGAAAGTGGAGAAATTCGCCAGACTGGTCGCCCCGTCCGATATGTCCGTGATGATACTCGGGGCCAACGGGACCGGCAAGGAGTCGGTGGCGCAGACCATCCATGACAATAGCGAACGATACGGCAAGCCTTTTGTCGCCGTAAACTGCGGCGCGTTACCCCGTGAGCTGGCAGCCTCGCTGTTCTTCGGGCATGAGAAAGGCGCGTTCACCGGGGCGGACACGGCAAAGACCGGATATTTTGACCTGGCGAAAGGCGGCACACTGTTCCTTGACGAGATAGGCACGATGCCGCATGAAATCCAATCCATGCTGTTACGAGTATTGCAGGAGAATGTATATACCCCGATAGGAAGCGGCAGGGAACGGATTTCGGATGTCAGGGTCATTTCCGCGACAAACGAGAATATGGAACAGGCCATCAAGGAGGGACGGTTCAGGGAAGACCTTTACCATCGTCTGAACGAGTTTGAGATCCGGCAGCCCTCCCTGGAGGAATGCCCGGAAGATATCATTCCGTTGGCGGAGTTTTTCCGTGAACGTTTCTCGAAAGAACTGAAAAGGACTACGCAAGGATTTACCGAAGAGACCAAACAGAGGATGCTTGCCTACCGGTGGCCGGGCAACGTGCGTGAACTCCGAAACCGTGTCAAGCGTGCCGTACTGGTCTCTGAGTCTCCGATGCTTGACGTGGATGGATTGGAAATAACTGTCTGTGTATGTAGAAATGAAGAAACAGACACACTTGCAATCCTGCCTCTGAAAGGTGAAGCATTTGAGAAAGAAAGCATTATCAGGGCTCTCAAAGCCTGCAACGGTCACCGGGAACAAGCGGCTGGAATGCTGAACATCAACCCGGCAACACTGTACAGGAAGATGAAGAAATACGGGCTGAAATGAATTTGACGACTAAAAATAGTGCAAATGTCACTGAATATGTGTACTTTTGCATTTAAATAGCGAAAAATGCGGCGTGCTGTCTAATGGGCAGTTGCCGTTTATATATAGACATAAGACCGCAAGCGTCCTAATGGGAATCTGGAAAATGAACATTAACAGGAACTATTGCGTGATTGCTTATGCTATGCCTTGGCATAGCGTGCATTCACCTATTCCTGTTAAGGGCATTCCAGAGCCTCCATTAGAAATAGCGTGGATTGCACGCTTCTTTTTTACAGTTTCCGGTTGAAAAAGAATTAAAGCTATGGCAAGGATTCAAGTTGTGACGGCAATAACATTGGACGGTTTCCTTCCGGAACCGGCCGGAGCACTTGTGTCCTGGGTAAGAAACGACAGGCGGGGTTTCCCCTTTTGGCGTGAACGCTGCTCGGCCCTTATATTGCCCCATTCCATCCTTGATTTGCTTTGCGAGAAAGACAACAGGGACGATTCATTCATTTACCTTGCTGAAATCATAGAACCGGAATCGGTGGAGCTGCTTCGCGGGCTTTTCCTCTATGATCTTGTTGATGAACTTGTGGTTTACCAGCTGCCGTTTTCTGCCGGACAAGGGATTCCCGTGTTGAATACATTCCGACCACAACATTGGGAACTGCATAAAACCACCTCTTTTTCCAACGGCATCTGCCGTCTGATCTACCGCAAATCTTGCAAGATGTAACTTGCATTTTGCGAAAAAACTTGCATTTTGCAAGAACATTTTCATCTCCACTTTTCATACTAAAAATTTTTATTCCGCTGTATTTCAATGGAATGCCAATGCCATTCAGTGAAATACATGGTCATTGGTACGCCATTAGCCCTATATGTAGTATAACCTGTTGCGCGACAAGGTGTAAGCAAAACTATTATTTACACTAAAGACAGAATGCATTATGCTACAGATAAACAGCGAAAGTGTCCAAATAATGCTCATGCAAATCATGGAACGGTTTGATAGGATCGACCGTACCCTGGAGCGGATGAACAAGTTGAAAGAGTGTCTGGAAGGCGACACACTTCTGGATAACTATGACCTTTGCCAATTGCTCGGTATCACCAAACGCACGCTGGCACGTTACCGCCAGAAGAAGTATGTCACCTATTACATGATTGACGGACGGACTTACTACAAGGCCTCCGAAGTGGAAGCGTTCCTCAACCAAAAAGGGAAGGTGTTGCCCCCAAAACTGAAAAATCGGATGGATGTTCAACTCAAAAAATGACTGGTATGGAAATAGTATGTATCGACAAACAGACGTTCGATGAACTTCGGGTACGTTTCGGCAAACTGGAGGAAAAGGTAATGGGTATGTGCCGTCCGGTGGAAGACCTCGGCTTAAAAAAGTGGCTTGACAACCAGGAGGTGTGCGAGATATTGCGCATATCCAAAAAGACGCTTCAGGTGTACCGTGACAAGGGTATCCTGCCTTACTCACGCATCAAGCACAAGATTTTCTTCAAAACCGAAGACGTACACAAACTATTGGAATCGAATTACTACCACTTAAAACGAGAACTATGAGCTATCATTTTTTAGAACGGAAAGACCCGCGTGTCGATGTCCTGTTTCAGGGACTTGACAATATGGAGCGGTTAATCGCAGCGATGGAGGACACCCCTAAATCCGTATTCCACGGCGAACGTTTCCTGACGGACGAGGAACTATCCAAAATTCTGAGGGTCAGCAGACGGACATTGCAGGAATACCGCACACTTGGTGTTGTCCCTTACTATCTGGTACAGGGCAAGGCTCTCTACAAGGAATCGGACATCCTTAAAATATTGGAAGATTCCTACAAGCGGTGCAAGGAAGATATGCGGTGGGTGTGACATGACAAAACGGAGAAACGGCCCGTTCATAGGGACATGCGTTTCTCCGTTCTTGATTTTCAGATAGCGCGGGGGGGCCTTTTTCTGCCTTTCCGAGCGGTGAAATCCTCCTCGCAAAGTTCAGTCGTGCTGCTGAAACCGCTTGCTTTCAAAGCCTTCATGTCCTCGTCCACTTTCTTGTCCGTCACCTGCGCGTAAAGTTGCGTTGTAGAAATCGACATGTGTCCCATCATGCGGCTAACCGTCTCTATCGGGACTCCGAGTGAGAGTGTGACATGGGTTCCGAAATTATGCCGGGCCTGGTGGAAGGTCAAATCGAAACCGTACACCTTTCCCAGTTCCCGCGTCAGCAGGATAAAATAGCCGCGGCGGTAAACATTGAACACATTATCCCCTTGTCGCTGGTTCCGGTATTTTTCAATGATTCGTAAGGGAATATCCAACAGGCGGACGGATGAAAGCGTGTCTGTCTTTTGACGGCGTATGTGAATCCACCATGCGCCGTCTTCGGACTGTGTGATGTCACTTGTCTTCAACCTTTTCAAGTCCGCGTAAGCCAGTCCGGTAAAGGTCGAAAACAGGAACATGTCCCTCACGAATTGCAGTTGAGGTTTCTCCACGGGAGTCTCCATAAGTTTCTTGAGGTCTTCCAGCTTCATGTGGCGGCTCTTCCGTCGTGGCAACGCAGGGTGGAGACGGCAGTACGGGTCACGGCGGAGCGTTCCCTGGCTGACTGCCAGTTTGGTCATCTTTTTCAGGCGGTACAGATGCTCATGCACGGTCTTGGGCATCATGTGGCAGTCCTTGCAAAGGAACAGTTCAAAATCATCATAGAAATTCTTGTCAAGGCTACGTAGCGTGACATCTTCCACGCCTTTCTTATCCTTGATGAAAGCGGAAAGGTGCTTGTACGATCTCAAGTAAGAATCAAGCGTTTCCTTGATGCGGTCCAGCCCAACACGTCTTCTGAAATCTTCGTTATGTTCCCGGAAGAGAGCCAGCAGGGTAAGCGGTTTCAGCCCGACACCCATTACGGCGTTCTTCACCAGTTCCGCCGTGATGAATCCCAGGCTGTTCTTAATCCGGTTGTAATGTCCGGTAATCTCCTCCGTCAATTCGTCTATGGCACGGTTCACTGTCACCGCATTCGCACTGCGTCCGTTGGCAAGGCCTTTTTCCGGATTCCAGATGTCGGGATTGACGGATACCTTCGTGCCAATCTGTTCCCATTCGGCATCAATGCTTACCTTGCACAATAATTGACAGGTTCCGTCCTTGCGCATTTTGGTGCGGTTGATATAAAACAGTATCGCGAATGTACTGCGATGTCTGATGGTTTTGTCTGCATGTTCACTTTTCTTTTTCATCTTATTGCGTTTTAGTCGTTTGTCAAATAACCACGGAGAAGCGTTCCGCTATCCTCTCGTTCAGCACACGGGTGTCGGCATTTATCTTGTCGTCAGTCACTTTGGCATAGATTTGGGTCGTCTCAATCCGGGCGTGTCCCAACATCTTGCTGACCGTTTCAAGCGGAACCCCATGTCCGAGCGTGATTTCGGTCGCATAGGTATGGCGGCCGGCATGAAAAACCAGCGGACAGTCTATGTCACAGAGTTTTGCGATACGTTTTAAGTTAAGGTTCATCGTGCTGTTGGAATACATGGGTAGCAGTTTCCCGTCCGGCGCTGTGTCCCTGTATTTCTCCATGATATGTAACGGCAGGTCCAGCAGGGGGATTTCAAACTCGACTCCGGTTTTCCGGCGCGAGCTTCTGATCCACCATGTGCCGTCATCGGCAAGTGACAGATGCTCTTTCGACAGAAGCCGCATATCACTGTACGGGATGCCGGTGTAGCATGAGAAGAGGAACAAATCCCGTGTGAGATAAAGGTTCGGTCTGTGAAGAGGCATGGTCATAAGCCGTTGCAGTTCCTCGGATGTGAGATACCTCCGTTTCTGTTTCGGGCGCACGGGTTCATAGCCGGTAAACGGGTAGGTGGTGATGATGCCGTCCGCTACGGCTTCACCAACGATGATTTTCAACTGCACGGTCAGGTTGATAATCGTTCCCGGAGAGAGGCGACAATCTGTCCGAAGGTGCGAATCGTAATCCTGTATGAAGGAGAGGGTCAATGCCGAAAACGGGATATCCGACAAGTTGTACTTTTCCCGCATGAACCTTTCCACATGGTTGTAGGCGTTCCGATAGCTTCTCAAACTGCCTTCGGTCCGGTTTACACCCACGCGCTTCGCGAAGTTCTCAATAAACGTGCGGAAGTAGCTCAATAACGTTGTCTGTTCACCAGCCATACCCAACAGCAGACTTTTGACATCATCCGCAGTCACACTGTCACGAACAACCGACAGTTCAGCATAGATTCCCAATGCCATCGCACGGATTTCATCCAGCCGATTGTTGATTTCCTTCGCCTTCACACTTTTGCCTGAAGCACGCCCCGAACTCCATATTGCCTGCGGCACACGGAGTTTCAGGCTGAAAGCCGCTTCAGAATACTTGCCGATGTTCAGCCTTGCCATTACAGGACACATACCATCGGCATCCGCCTCGCTCTTTTTGAGGTAGAACGACACCTTTACATTCGCTTGTTCCATAACCTTTTACTTTGTTTGCAAAATTACCGGATATCGAGAAAATGAACGGCATGACGAATATAGCGGAATATGGAAAGAAGCTCCATGCGTAACATTCAGAACCCGTATTTTTTCCCTTTAGCGAAAAAAGCATTAACTTTGTACTCGCAAAATATGAGTGAAACAGCGTTCTTTACGGTGATGTCAGTGGCAGTGCATAGACCTTTTTCCAATATTGTTTTCGACCTTGAACAGGCAACGGATAAGTAGCAATTTATTTTCCTAACTCCTCCAAAACGGGGCAAAACCATATAATGGACGAATATAGGTAAAACCTACATATCTCCCTTTTATTCCAATAGTTTGCATTATTCCTGCGAAATCCATCCGTATGTGAGCGAGTTTATCGTATATTTGTTTCCCATAAATCCCCTGTCAATCGGCAGAGACGACCTCGTCGGCGCGCGACAGCCATCGCCGCCGCAGATACCGCACCGGAATCCACGAAGCGACAAAACCGAGGGCCACCACCGCCAGCAGTACCACCCCGGCATCGCTCCACAGGAAATGCACCGGATAGGCATCGACCACAAACGTGCCGGGCACACCGCCCATGCGCAAGAGACCGAATGTCTGCTGCACCCAGCACAGGCCGATACCCAGCAACAGACCGCCGCCGGCACCGATGGCAGAGATGAGCCACCCCTCAATCCAGAAGATGCGCGAAATGAGCGCGTCATCGGCGCCCAGACTGTGCAGGGTGTGTATATCGGCCTGCTTGTCGATGATGAGCATCGAGAGCGAGCCGATGACGTTGAAGGTGGCAATAAGGAGGATAAAAAGCAAGATGAGAAAGGTAATCCACTTCTCTATCTGCATCATGTTGTAGGCCGAGGCCTGCTGCTGCAAGCGGTCGGAGACACGATAGCCATCGCCCAGATACTCTTGCAGGCGCGCGGCAAAGGCGGCCTCATCGACTCCGTCGTGCAGGCGCAGTTCGAGGGCCGAGGCTTCGGTTGTATAGTCGTAAAGCTCCCGCACCAAAGCGAGCGGAGCCAGCACCCACGACTCGTCGTACTCCTGCTGGTTGACAGCAAAAACAGCCGAGGCAAAGGTCTCCCTCTCCCTGAACGAAGAGGAGGGATTTGCCATATTCACCCGCACGTTGCGCCGGGGTGAGTAGATGCGTATGGGACGTGAAAAGAACGGGCCGGTTTCGAGGCGCGACGCCACACCGGCTCCCAAGGCTATGTAACAGCCGGCCGTGTCGTTGAGCATGAACTCGCCATCGAGCAGGGTCTCGTCGAGGCGGGTATGAACCTGGGCATAATTCTCTCCCACCCCTTTGAGAAAGACCGGTATCTGATGGTTGCCGAAGACGGCGAGAGCATTCTCCTCTACGACGGGAACTACCGCTGCCACCTCATCGCGCCACCCTTCCAAAGCCACCATCTCGAGGGCCCGGGTGTCGAGGGTTTTCCCCTTTACGGGCTCTACCTTCACGGGCGGGTCGAGACGCGAGCAGAGCGAGAAGACCACGTCCTGAAATCCGTTGTAGACCGACAGCGTGCAGATGATGGCCATCGTCGTTACGGCCACACCCAGCACCGATACCAGCGATATGAGATTGATGGCACTATGCGATTTACGGGAGAAGAGATACCTCCCTGCTATTTTCAGCGCAAGAGGCATAAGCGTGAGGGGGAGGTTATTTTTGAAGAAGGGCGTCGATATTCTCGATATAGTCGAGCGAGTCGTCGAGGAAGAACATCAGCTCGGGGGTCTTGCGCAACTGGTAGCGTACCCGCGAGGCCAGCTCATAACGTATGGTCTTGGCACTGCTCTGTATCGATTGGAGTATCTCGGCCGACTTTTCCGAGGGGAATATGCTCAGGTAGGCTTTTGCCACGCTCAAATCGGGACTTACACGCACCACGCTCACCGACACGAGTACACCGTGGGTCTTACTGGTTTCCTGGCGGAATATCTCGCTGAGCTCTTTCTGCAACAGACGGCTTATCTTGTTTTGGCGGGTCGTTTCCATAGGATGATTCAGGGTTTGAGGTTTCGGGTCGAAGATACATCTTCCCGACGAGAAATCAAAATGTAGGGTCGAATTGTTTTTTCCACATGACGGTGAGACCGTCGCGCAGGGGCAGGATCACTTTCTCGATGCGGTTGTCGGCGGCTATCTTATCGTTGAAAGCCATGACGGCACGGGTCTGCGTGTCGTGCGAATGGCCGTCGCATACCTTGTTGTCCCACAGCGTATTGTCGGCCAGTATCACACCGCCGGGTGTCACCCGGTCGAAGACCATGTCGTAATAGTCGGAGTAGCGTCGCTTGTCGGCGTCGATAAAGACCAGGTCGAAGAGGCCGTCGAGCCGCGGCACGACATCGAAAGCGTCGCCCATGTGCAAGTGTATGCGGTCGGCCACAGGCGACTGCGAGAGATGCGCCCGAGTGAAGTCTTCTATCTCATCATCGATTTCGACCGTATGCAATTCGGCATCAGAGGGCATACCCTCGGCCAGGCACAACGTGGAATATCCGGTAAACGTTCCTATTTCAAGAATACGCCTGGGGCGCTGCATGCGACATATCATTTTGAGAATACGTCCCTGCAAGTGCCCCGACATCATGCGGGGCCGCAGGGAGTGTATGCAGGTATCACGGCTCAGACGGGCCAGCAGGTCGCTTTCGGCGTCGATGTGCGAAAGGATATATGCCTGTAAATCCTCTTCGGCCATCTCAGCACACGTCTTCGAGGTTGGGCAGGATATAGCGGTCGTAACCTTTGAGCACCAGCCCGGCCTTGTTGATTTCGAGGAACGAGCTGCCCGAGCCTTCACCGAAGGCACCACCGATATAGGCGATGATATCGTCGCGGGTAATCATTCCGTTCTCAATCAGCGAAGAGAGCCCTTTGAAGAGATACTCCCGCGAGGTCGACATCTCGTGCTGGTAGAAGGCAATGACACCGTAGGAAAGGGCCAGCTGACGCATCGTGCGCTCGCTGTAACAGATGGCCAGAACAGGGTCTTCTCCCCGGTAAGCAGCCAGGTTACGAGCCGTGCGGCCGGTATAGCTGTCGGTAACGATGGCCTTTACCCCCAGAACCTTGGCCGACTCTACGGCGTGCTTGGCCAGGAACGAGGTGGTATCGATGACTTCGCCTTCGACATTGACCTGTATGTCGTTGTCGGACAACTTGGTGAGCTCGGCCTCCTTGGCAATGCGCGACATGGTGGCAATGGCCTCGACGGGATATTTTCCGTAGGCGGTCTCGCCACTGAGCATGAGGGCATCGGTGCGGTAATAGATGGCGTTGGCGATATCGGTTACCTCGGCACGGGTGGGACGGGGATTCTTTATCATCGAATGGAGCATCTGTGTGGCCACGATGACCGGCTTCTTGGCCTGCACGCATTTCTTGATGAGGCGGCGCTGTATGCCGGGAATCTTCTCCTGGGGCACCTCAATACCGAGGTCTCCACGGGCCACCATCACGCCATAGGCCACTTCGAGAATCTCGTCGATATTGTCGACACCTTCTTGATTTTCGATTTTGGCGATAATCTTTATCTTGCTGTTGTGGGCATCGAGTATCTCCTGAATAGCCAAGACATCCTGACGGTTGCGCACAAACGAATGGGCGATGAAATCGATGTCCTTATCGATGGCATAGAGAATGTTGCGGCGATCTCTCTCGGTGAGAGCGGGCAGATTGATGCGCACTCCGGGCACGTTGACACTCTTGCGCGAACCCAGTTCGCCGGCATTTTGCGCCACGCAGAGAAGATAGTCATCGTGTTTTTCAAGCACTCTGAATTCGAGCTCGCCATCGTCGATGAGCACTACACTGTCGACCGAGAGGTCTTTGGTGAAATCGACATACGACACGTTTATCTGCTCATGTGTGGTGAAAGCGTCGGGATTACCGGCCATGCGCACAATGTCGCCGGCAGTAAAGACAATGCTTCCGTCGTTCTCGATAAAAGTCGTTCTCACTTCGGGACCTTTGGTATCCATGAGTATGGCTATCGTATTGGAAACAGCCCTTACATTCGCGATAATACGGTCAAATCCTTCGGCATTGAGGTGAGCCGAGTTCATTCGCACCACATTCATACCGTTTTCGTACAACGCACGCACAAAGTCTACATCACAACGCTTGTCCGAAACCGTAGCAACAATCTTAGTCTGCTTTGAAGTTATCATATATGGGTAAGGTTTACTTGTTTGCTTCTTTTTCAATCAGAGCCTCTATGGCGAGTCGATAAGAGTCTAGCCCAAACCCTATTACCGAACCTGCACAGGCAGCGGCAATCATCGACACGTGGCGATAGGACTCGCGGGCATGGATATTGGAGATGTGTACCTCGACCACCGGCGCCGGTACGGCCCGTATGGCATCGGAGAGGGCTATCGACGTATGGGTATAAGCGCCTGCATTGAGAACGATACCTACCGGTAAAAACCCGCATTCGTGAATTTTGTTTATCAACTCACCCTCCACATTCGACTGGTAGTAGTGCAACCGGTGCTGCGGATAACGGGCTCTCAACGTCATCAGATACGATTCAAAAGAGAGGTCTCCGTAAACGCCCTTCTCGCGTTTTCCCAACAAGTTGAGATTGGGGCCGTTAATTATCCAGATATCCATAAGTCAAAAGATTTTGTATCTTTGTTTCCTTGAAAACCTTTAATCAAGAGAAAGAGTTTCGTTGTATCAAAATTTTCGGCAAAAGTACAAAAAAGATTACGAATAATATCACAATAATACGATGATTGTTAGTAATTCCGGTCTGTTAAAATCTTTCGCCCGCTATCTGAAACTGGAAAAAGGGGTCTCCGACAATACCGTCGACGGCTATCTGCACGATGTAGAAAAGCTCTTCCGCTACCTCTCACCGGAGACCCAACCTTCGGTCGACCAGCTTGCCAAGGCCGATATTCCACAATTTATCTGCCAGTTACAAGATATCGGCATACAGCCTCGCTCGCAGGCTCGTATCTTGTCGGGGCTGAAATCGTTCTACACCTTCCTGCGTCTCGAAGAGTATATAGACAATAATCCGATGGAGCTCATCGAAGGGCCCAAACTGGGACGCAAACTGCCCGAGATACTCACCGTCGAAGAGATAGATGCCCTCATCAACTCGTTCGACATGTCGCTGCCCGAAAGCCAGCGCAACCGCGCCATCATCGAGACACTGTACGACTGCGGGCTGCGGGTGTCGGAGCTCGTGGGGCTTCGTATCTCTCAGATACACGCCGACGACGAGTACATCATCGTCGAAGGCAAAGGCAGCAAGCAACGGCTTGTACCCATCTCACAAAGTGCACTGCACGAGATACAGCTCTACCTGAAAGAGCGCTGCCACCTCACTCCCAAACGGGGCGACGAAGACATTCTCTTTCTCAACCGACGCGGAGGCCGGCTGAGCCGCGTCATGATATTCTACATCATCAAGGAACGGTGCGAGGCCTGCGGCATTGAGAAAAACATCAGCCCCCACACCCTGCGCCACAGTTTTGCCACCCACCTGCTCGAAGGAGGCGCCAACCTGCGTGCCATACAGCAGATGCTCGGCCACGAAAGCATCACCACCACCGAAATCTACGTACATCTCGACAATGCCCTGCTGCGCAGCGAGATACTCACCCACCACCCGCGCAACCATCGGAAACTCGAAGACAAAAAGTAATTGCCTCACGCAAATCCCGACCGGCAGAAGCCTGCGTTACGCTGCGACACTTGCAAAACCGAAATAAATCCTTACCTTTGTAAAAAGGCCGAAAAAGCCGGCAGCAACGGCAACAGCCGTTCCGGTTTCAACCCCAGCTCCCAGCTTTCCGGTATAAACCGAAAAAACGATACGACCCATGGCCCATACGGCAATCAGTGTCATCATACCCTGCTACAAGCAGGCCGAATATCTACCCGAGGCCCTCGACTCGCTCATGGCCCAGACCTTCGGCGAGTGGGAAGCCATCGTCGTCAACGACGGATCGCCCGACAACACCGAAGAGGTGGCTCTCGCCTATGCCGCCAGAGAACCCCGCATCAAATACCTTTCGCTCGAAAACGGAGGCGTGGCCCGGGCCCGCAACCGGGGCATCGACATGGCCCAAGGCGAATATATCCTGCCGCTCGATGCCGACGACACCATCGCCCCCACCTACCTCGAAAAGGCCAAAGCCGCTATCGACAAAGACCCCACTCTCAAAGTCGTCTACTGCCGCGCCCGCTTCTTCGGCGACAAGAGCGGGCCGTGGAAAGTAGGCTACAAAGACTTCAAAAGCCTGCTGGCTGTCAACGCCATCTTTGTCTCGGCCCTCTTCCGCAAAGCCGACGCCAAGGCCATCGGCGGATTTGACGAGGCGATGACCTTCGGACACGAAGACTGGGATTTTTTCATTCGCCTCCTCGACGGAGAGAATCGCGTCTACCAAATACCCGAAATACTCTTCAACTACCGCATCAAAAACCTGTCGAGAAACACCGAAGCGGTAAAACGCCTCTCCGACACCCAATATTACCTCATCGCCAAAAACCGCGCCATTTATCAGGCCTACTATCCTCTGCCGTTCGACGCCATCGAAGACAAGTCGGCCCTGGAAAAGGAGAATCAGGAGTTAAGAGCCGAAATATTCAAATACCGGGAACGCCGCAAGAACCGCTGGTACAAAAAATTGGGCCGTGCCCTTGGCTGGCGGAAATAACCCGTCGCCGATTTTCCCGTCCGGCACAGGCGCCGGCCGACAGCCCACAGAGGAAAAATCAAAAACATTCTCGCACTTCACGCCGCAAGTCTGCAAATTTGTCCTACCTTTGCGGCTCGGTAGAAAAACAAGCATCGGTATTGCCATGAAAGTTTCGGTCATCATTCCCAACTATTGTCACGCCCGTTTCCTGAACAGACGCATCGACTCGGTACTCAACCAGACCTACGGCGACTTCGAGGTCATCATTCTCGACGACTGCTCCACAGACAACAGCCGCGACATCATCGAGACATACCGTCACCACCCCCGCGTATCGCACATCGTGTACAACGAAAAAAACAGCGGCTCGACCTTCATACAGTGGGACAAGGGTTTTGAACTGGCACAAGGAGAGTACATCTGGATTGCCGAGAGCGACGACGAGGCGGCACCCACCTTCCTCGAAGAGTGCGTGGGCCAGCTCGAAAAACACCCCTCGGCCACCATCGCATTCAGCGACTGCCTCTTTGTCGACGAGAACACCCGGGACCTGTGCGAGCCTAAGTTGCAACTCTCCTTCCGACTGAGCGACAAGAACCGCGATACGCCCTACACCCTTTTCAACGGCCGGGCGTTTATCAACCACCGCATGTTCTACCAGAACTACATCATGAACGCCAGCATGGTGGTCTTCCGCAAAGAGGCCCGGCCACGCGACTTCGCCTACAAGCGCTACCGCTATGTGGGCGACTGGCTCTTCTGGGTAGGCATTCTGCTCCAAGGCGATGCCGTGTACGTCGACAAGCCGCTCGACTACTTCCGCCAACATGGCAAGAACACCACGTCGAAATCGATAGCCACCGGCAACAACTACAAGGAGATGGCCCATCTCATGCAAGACATCTGCCGGCAGGTCAATCCGCCGCGGGGATTCATACATTTTCTCTACGGCCGCTTCTTTGTGCGCATAAAAAGGTTGCACAAAGGCGTAGAATACACCCCCAAGGTCATTCGGGAAATATACGCCTACTGGGCTCAAATAGAAAACCCCGTAAAAGCCATCGTCTGGTACCGCATTGCCAAGATTCTGCACATCTACCGCGACGAAAAGCCATACCTGCCCTGACCGTTCCCTGACGGTGCAGCGCAACACCCCGGCCCGGCATCTACATAATAAACCCTCAAACCGACATTCATGACACCCAGCGTAAAAATCGTCATTCCCATCTATCAAGTACCCCTCAACGCCTGCGAAGAGGCATCGGTAAAACAGGCGCTCAGCGTCTTGCACAACTATCCGGTGTGCTTCGTTGTGCCGCAGGGAATGCCGGTCGACTACCTTCGGGAACTGGCCCCGCAGGCCGAAATCATCGCCGTGAGCGACGAATGGCTGGGCCGCAAGAACGGCATCGCCGGATACAACCGCATGATGATGTCGCGCGAGTTTTACGACCTCTTCGACGATGTGGAGTATATCCTCATCTGCCAACCCGACGTGTGGATATTCCGCGACGAACTGGCCGACTGGTGCCTGAAAGGCTACGACTACGTGGGTGCCCCCTGGATCAAACACCCGCGATACAGGCATTTCATTCCCCGGGCATGGCTCCACCTGCAAAAGGCTCTTCACCCGCAACGCATGGTACACCGGCTCGACACGCTGGGCCGCATCGGCAACGGAGGCTTCTCGCTGCGCCGGGTAAAGTCATGCCAGCAGGCCTGCACTCAATACAAGGGGGTAATCGACCACTTCTGCCGGCATCGGCACCACCTCTATAACGAAGATGTATTCTGGGCCGTCATACCCAAAGAGTTCCGCTACCCGTCGATCGAGGAAGCCCTGGGCTTCTCGTTCGACGTGAAACCCCACCTGCTCTACGAGATGAGCGGCGGAAAACTGCCGTTCGGCTGCCACGGGTGGACCAAGCCGCGCCTCTTCAAGTTCTGGAAAAACCACATTCCCTGCCCTCCCGAAGCCGACACACAGCAATAACAGCCCCCTCCCGACACAACAAGAGCCACCGGCCGCGGCAACAGCCCGGCCCTCACAGCGAAAAAAAAGAAGGAAAAGAGAAAAGAAATTCGGTGCCGAGAGAATCCGAAAAAAGGAATACGCACTATTTGCGGCCGAAATCGGCAGGCACCTCGCCCCACTCACGGGTCTCCCACTTGACAATCTTATTGGTATAATCGTTTTCCCGCAACCACTTCTCGGCCCGGGCAATGAGGTCGAATATGACATCGTTCCGCCCCGTGCGGGCCAACTTGGTCTTACACTGCCGGGCCCGCACCCAGGCAATAGCATTGCGGCTGTCGGAGCAGATGGTCATCGGGCTGTTGTGTTTTTTCAGCAGAGCCAAAGCATGCACCAAAGCCAGGAACTCCCCCACGTTGTTGGTGCCGTCGGGAAACGGCCCTACACGGAAAAGCTCCTTCCCCGTGCGCACATACACCCCCCGGTACTCCATCACCCCGGGATTGCCGAGGCACGAGGCATCGACCGCCAGCGTGTCGAGTACCCAGTCGGGACACGAAAGCTTCGGCTCGCCGCTCGCCGCCGAGCGCTGCTCGGCATAATAGGCCGCATAGCCCTCCCTGAAAGCCGCGGCTGCCTCCTGTTGCGAAGCAAATCCCTTGTATTTGGCCTGGGGGTAATTCTGCACCTGCCGGCGGCACTCGGCCCAGGAAGCATAAATACCCGGCGAGTGACCCACCCACACCACATAATATTTTGACTGACTCATCTTGACGCGGCTTTTTTCTTGTACAAATGTAACCATATTTATTGAGTTTCTCGGTAAAATAAGTTATTTTTGCAGCAAGAAGAAAGAGCGCAAGACTATTACCCATTTATATGGAACGCATATTCCTCATCGGATTCATGGGGTCGGGAAAGACGACACTCGGCAAAGCCCTCTCGCGGGAACTGGGAGTCGACTTCATCGACCTCGACCACTACATCGAAGCCCGATACCACAAAACCGTGCGGGAAATCTTTGCCGAAAGTGGAGAAGAGCGGTTCAGACAAATCGAGAAATCGCTCCTGCACGAGGTCGCCGACTTTGAAAACGTCGTCATTGCCGCCGGAGGGGGCACCCCCTGTTTCTTCGACAACATCGACTACATGAATGCCCACGGCACCTGCATCTACCTGAAAGCCTCTACCGACGAGTTGTGCCGGCGACTGGCCGGCGGCAGGGAATCGCGCCCCCTGCTGCGGGGAAAAAACGACGAAGAGCTGCGCCACTACATCGACCACACACTCTCTCAGCGCAATCCCTACTACTCGCGTGCCGCCCTGCACTTCGACACAGGAGCACTCAATACGCGGAAAGAGATAGCATCGACGGTCGAACGCTTGCGACAACTTCTCGAGAACAACCTCATTGCATAACCATTTGGCTCATCGCAAAAAACACATTTCCTAAAAAATCGTTGCCATAACTACAAATTTTTATTTCCTTTGCGATTTCAAAAGAAAATTGTTCACAAAACAATATATTTATTCCCAAATATAAATATATAGAAAAAAAGAAGACCATCACGAATCAACATAAAACAAGGCATTATGTCAGAACAAACTCATGTGAAAGATTTAGAAAACGTAGTAGTCCGTTTCTCGGGCGACTCGGGCGACGGCATGCAATTGGCCGGCAACCTCTTTTCTAACATTTCGGCAGCCATCGGAGACGAAATCTCAACGTTTCCCGACTATCCCGCCGAAATACGTGCCCCGCAGGGAACGCTGGGCGGAGTATCGGGATTCCAGGTACACATAGGCAAAGGTGTCTACACCCCCGGCGACAAAGCCGATGTGCTGGTAGCCATGAACCCTGCCGCCCTGAAAACCAACGTAAAATATGTCAAAGCCAACGGTGTCATACTCTTCGATACCGACTCCTTTGAAAAGAGCGACCTCGAAAAAGCCGCCTTCAAAACCGACGACCCCTTTACCGAACTGGGCATCACCCAACAGCTCGTGCCCGTTGCCATCACCTCGATGGTGAAACACTCTCTCGCCGACTCGGGTCTCGACAACAAAGCCATACTGCGGTGCAAAAACATGTTTGCTCTCGGCCTCATCTGCTGGCTCTTCGACCGTCCCCTCGAACAGGCCGAACACCTGCTGCAAAACAAATTCTCGAAAAAACCGTCGATTCTCGAAGCCAACATCAAGGTCATGACCGACGGTTACCACTACGGCGGAAACATCCACGCCTCGGTAACCACCTACCATGTTGAAACCGGCGATGCACAGAAAGGTATCTACACCGACATCAACGGTAACCGTGCCACCGCATTGGGTCTCATCGCCGCCTCGGAAAAGTCGGGACGCCCCCTTTTCCTGGGAAGCTATCCCATCACCCCCGCCAGCGACATTCTGCACGAACTGGCCAAACGCAAAGACCTCGGCGTGAAAGTGGTACAGGCCGAAGACGAGATAGCCGGCGTATGTACCGCCATCGGTGCCAGCTTTGCCGGCGACCTGGCCGCCACCTCGACCTCGGGTCCCGGTCTTGCCTTGAAGAGCGAAGCCATCGGTCTGGCCGTCATGGCCGAACTGCCGCTCGTCATCATCGACGTACAGCGCGGCGGCCCCTCGACCGGTCTGCCCACCAAGTCGGAACAGACCGACCTGCTGCAAGCCCTCTACGGCCGCAACGGCGAATCGCCTGTTGTCGTACTGGCAGCCTCTACCCCGTCCAACTGCTTCGACATGGCCTTCCAGGCCGCCAAGATAGCGCTCGAACACATGACCCCCGTCATTCTGCTCACCGACGCATTCATCGCCAACGGCTCCTCGGCCTGGCGTATTCCCGACATGAACGAATATCCCGACATCAAACCCAACTACGTGAAACCCGAGATGCTCGCCGAAGGGTGGAAACCCTACAAACGCGACCCCGAGACACACGTCCGCTACTGGGCCATACCGGGCACCGAGGACTTCATGCACCGGCTGGGCGGTCTTGAAAAAGACAATGTAACCAGCGCCATATCGACCGACCCCGCCAACCACCAGCGCATGACCGACCTGCGGCAGGCCAAGATAGACTACATCGCCAACTGCATACCCGCCCTCGAAGTGAAGGGCAACCCCGATGCCGACCTGCTCGTCGTAGGTTGGGGTGGTACCTATGGACACCTCTACTCGGTTGTCAATGAACTGAATCACGAAGGCAAGAAGGTGGCATTGGCCCACTTCAACTACATCAACCCGCTGCCCGCCAACACCGCCGAGGTGCTGAAACGCTACAAGAAAGTTGTCGTGTGCGAGCAGAACAACGGCCAGTTTGCCACACAGTTGTGCGGCAAAATACCGGGACTCGTTGTCAGTCGGTTCAACCGCGTACAAGGCCAGCCGTTCATGGAGAGCGAGCTGAAAGAACATTTCATTAAACTTATGGAGGAATAACCCATGGACAACAAAGTATATACCGCAAAAGACTATAAAAGCGACCAATATGTGCGTTGGTGCCCCGGTTGCGGCGACCACGCCATCGTAACCACCCTGCAAAAGGCCATGGCCGAACTGGGCGTTCCCCCGCACGAAATCGCCGTCATATCGGGAATCGGCTGCTCCTCGCGCCTGCCCTACTACATGAACACCTACGGTTTCCACACCATTCACGGCCGTGCTGCCGCCATCGCCACAGGTGTAAAGACCGCAAACCCCGCACTCACCGTGTGGCAGGTCAGCGGCGACGGCGACTGCCTCGCCATCGGCGGAAACCACTTCATTCACATTCTGCGCCGCAACGTCGACGTCAACATACTGCTGCTCAACAACAAGATATACGGTCTCACCAAGGGACAATACTCCCCCACGAGCGACCGCGGAGCGGTAACCAAGTCGTCGCCCTACGGCACCGTTGAAGACCCCTTCATTCCCGCCGAACTCACCTTCGGAGCCCGTGGCCACTTCTTTGCCCGCGCCATCGACGTCGACCTCGAAGTATCGAAAGAGTGCATGATAGCCGCCGGCCGCCACAAAGGTGCCTCCGTGGTAGAGATACTCCAAAACTGCGTTATCTTCAACGACAAGATACACAGCTATGTAGCCGATCGCGAATTCCGGGCCGACCGCACCATACACCTGCGTCAGGGCGAAAAGATGCTCTTCGGCAAGAATATGGACAAAGGTCTCGTTCTCGACGGCTATAAACTCAAAGCCGTTACCGTAGGTGAAAACGGCGTTACCATAGACGACATTCTCACCCACGATGCCACCGCGGCCAACGACATCATGCATCAGATGCTCGCCATGATGGACGGCCACGAACTCCCGCTGGCTGTGGGCGTAATACGCAACGTCGAAGCTCCCACCTACGATCGGGAGGTAGAGGCTCAGGTCAATGCCGTGCGCGCCAAGAATCCCAACAAAACCCTGCGCGACCTGCTGCTCGAAGGCGATACCTGGGAAGTGAAATAACCTATTATCACATACACCCTACACACGAAGGGCTGCCGTCTGTTTCGGCAGCCCTTCTTTTTTCGTTATGCAATCAGAGAAACCTTGACGCGGAGAAATACAAGCCCCTCAAAAGAGGGCTCGAAAGCAATGGAGTTCACGAAAGAGAGAAGAATGAAAATCACACATAAATCAGCGTCGAAAGCGCCGATTCATCGAAAATTTCGTTTGCCACCTCACACAACTCCCCAGCCGAGACAGCCTCTATGCGGGCAAACGTCTCGGAGAGAGAATCGTACTTGCCATAGTGCAGAAAAGCCTTGCCCATGCCCAGCGCCATATTCTCGCTGTTCTCGGTGCCCACGGCAATCTGTCCCATAAACTGGCGCTTGGCCGTAGTCAGTTGCAGGTTGGAGAGAGGCTTCTCCCGCAGACGACGCAACTCCCGCGACAGGAGCGCGAGACAACGATCGACCTTCGAAGGGTCGGTACCGAAATAGACCGAGAAGACTCCCGTGTCAGTATAGGTCACCACCGACGACTCCACCGTATAGACACAACCCGTCTTCTCGCGCAAGGCAATGTTGAGGCGGCTGTTCATACCGGGTCCGCCCAGCAGGTTGTTGAGCAGGAAGAGCGCCGTGCGGCGACGGTCGTACATATCGTAAGAACGGCTGCCCACCAGCACATGGGCCTGATGCGTGTCGAGCGACACCCGTCGCTCGAACCTCGCCCCCCGACCGGGAGCCTCGCGATGCCGTGCCGACACCGCCTCTCCACACTCGCTCATGTAGCGTTGGAGCGTCGAAACCACCCGTCTGAACGGCAATGCCCCGCGATAGAAAAGCACCATGTTCGAGGCCGTGTAATGCGTGTGCAGAAACCGCAAGCCGTCGGCCGGCGAGAAGGAGAGCAGCGTATCGCTGTCGCCCAATATGTTATGACCCAAGGCATGTCCTCCAAAGAGGGCATTCTCGAAGTCGTCGTAAATCAGTTCTGAGGGAGTATCACGATAGGAGTTGATTTCGTCGAGAATCACCTCCACCTCGCGTTCCACCTCACCGGTCGGGAAACGGGAGTGCAACAGAAGGTCGCTCATCAACTCGACGGCCCGTGTCAGATGTTCCGACAGGAAGACCGTGTAGATGACCGTCTCCTCCTTCGTCGTGTAGGCATTGAGTTCACCGCCCACCTTCTCCATGCGGTTGAGAATGTGCCACGACCGGCGGCGGGAGGTACCCTTGAAAAGAAGGTGCTCCACAAAATGGGCCAGACCATCTTCACCGGCGGCTTCATCGCGCGAACCGGCATTGACGGTAAATCCCGCATAAGATACCTGCGAAGGTACCTGCTGATATATCATACGCAACCCGTTGGGCAGGGTAAAGGTAGAATAGTCGGTCATAAACAAACATTATTTCAGGAGCAAAAGTACGACAATAAACCGAAGCCGAAAAAGAAAAACAGGTCGAGGCAGAGAATTTCTCAAAAAGAGAAAAAGATTCACGAGAAAATATGTACCTTCGTAAAAACGATTCATACCTACCCACCTAAACTGATATGACCTCACAAGCACAAATCGAAGCCATTCTCCAACAAGAGGCAGACGCCATTCTCCACATACCGATAAGCGACCAATACGAAAAAGCTGTCGCACTCATCGTCGAACAGGTACACCGCAAAAAGGGCAAACTGGTAACCAGCGGCATGGGCAAGGCCGGCCAAATCGCCATGAACATTGCCACCACCTTCTGTTCGACCGGCACACCCGCCGTGTTTCTGCACCCCAGCGAAGCCCAACACGGCGACCTGGGCATCTTACAGGAGAACGACATCATGCTGGTTATCTCCAACTCGGGCAAAACGCGGGAAATTCTCGAACTGCTCACCCTGGCCAAGCGTTTAAGACCCGAACTGCAATTCATCGTCATCACCGGCAACGACCACAGTGAGTTGGCCCAGAAGTCCGACGTCTGCCTCTATACCGGAGCCCCGGCCGAAGTATGCCCCCTGGGCCTCACCCCCACAACCTCAACTACGATGATGACCGTCATCGGCGACATACTCGTAGTAAGCGTTATGCAAGAAACCGGCTTCGATGCCGCCCAATACGCCCTGCGTCACCACGGAGGCTATCTCGGGCAACGCTCTCGGGAACAATCGGAACAGAACCTTAAATAACAAATCATACCTACCATGCGCAAAATCATCGGCATCGGCGAAACGATTCTCGACATCATCTTCAAAAACGGACAGCCTACCCATGCTGTGCCCGGTGGCTCAACGTTCAACTCCATGATTTCATTGGGCCGCTTGGGCATTCCATCACGGTTCATCACCGAAATAGGCAACGACACCGTAGGGCACATCATTCTCGACTTCATGCGTGAAAACGGCCTGCCCACCGACAATGTCGACCTCTTCGACGACGGCTATTCGCAATCGCCCGTCTCGCTGGCCTTTTTGGGAGAAAACAACGACGCCCAATACGCCTTTTACCAACACTATCCGCAGAAAAGGCTCAACTTTGCATGGCCCATTGTCGAAGCCGACGACCTCGTCATCTTTGGCTCCTACTATGCCGTAGACCCCACCCTTCGAGAAAAATTGCAAGAGTTTATCGCCTACGCCCGGGAGCAGAAGGCCATCATCTACTACGATATCAACTTCCGTCCCTCGCACGCACACGAAGCCTTGCGCATCATGCCCGCCTTCATCGAAAATCTCGAATACGCCGACATCGTCCGTGGCTCGGCCGAAGACTTCCAGACCCTCCTCAACGAGAGCGACCCCGAGAAACTCTACCGCCAGCGCATCTCCTTTGACACACCCAACTTCATCTTTACCGACGGCAGCCGGGGAGCCGACATCTTCTGCCGCGCCGGACACCGCCACGTCGATACCCCGAAGATAAAGACCGTGAGCACCATCGGTGCCGGAGACAATTTTAACGCTGGCATACTCTTCGCCCTGTATCAAAAAAACATTTTCCGCGAAGAACTCTCCACGCTCTCGCTCGACCAATGGGAAACCATATTGAAATGCGGAAACTCTTTTGCATCAGAGGTTTGCCAATCGTTCGACAACTACATCTCTTCAGATTTTGCCGCACGTGTCAAGCAAGGACAATTGTAAACTTTTTTTGTTTACCCGGTATAATAATATTTAAAGGAATTAAAGTTTGGACAAAGGTCTAAATATTTGACTACCTTTGCCTTATCACAACCGGAATCACACATGGCGAAACACTTGTCCAAATGTATATGGGTCTTCTTTCTGGCCTTAACCTCTTGCTCCACTCAACTCTTTGATATAGAGACGATATGCGAGAGTGTTAACGACTCATGCTATATTATCAAATGGGAGGTTTGGCCCGAGACTCACGGCTATGTACAAATCTACGCCTCGACCGACCCCAAACATTTCGACAAAAGCGACCGGGTGGCCCGTTGCAAAATCTCCGATAAAATCTGCGACATCACGCTCGACAAGACACCCGACACCCGCTACTACTTTCTCCTGCAATTTGACAAAAAAAACCAACGCATAGTCGCTTCCCGCGCCCCCAACATCGAGAACATCTGCAACCTGAGAGACTTGGGCGGCTATGAAAACGCCCAAAAAAAAGCCGTCAAATGGGGCTACATCTTACGCTCGGGCTGCTTGCAGAACATCGACAGCCTCGGCATAAAGAAAATAAACAGCCTCGGCATCGGCACACTCATCGACTTTTCGGATTTGTCGCGTTTCCACGCACCTAAGAAAGATTTGAAAATAGGCCAGGTAAAACACTTACCCATCAATCTCATCACATCGAGCCACGTATATGACCGGCTGAGCAGTGAAACCCTGCGTCGCGGCGACGCCAACATCTTCCTGCAAGACCTCTTCATCACCCTCATCGACTCGGGCATACCCCGCTATCGCGAGATGTTCGACCTGCTTCTCGACGAAAACAGCTATCCGGTCATTCTCAGCGACAAATTCGGCAAAGATTATGTAGGTTTTGCCAGTGCTCTGATACTGGCAGCCCTCGACGTTCCCGAAGAGACCATCTACGACGACTTCACCCTGAGCAATCACTATCTCGACCGCCGCGCCATCTTGTTCGACAGCGTCAACTGTTCCAGCGACACACAAGAAGCCGCCACTGCCCTCATGACCGTACGCAAACGGCACCTCTTCTGCGCCATACGCCGCATCAAGCAGAAATACGGGAGCATACAGAATTATCTCGAAAAAGAGATAAACCTTACGCCCGAAAAGCGCCAACAACTGCAAAAGATACTCCTTTACTAAATTTCTCCCGCGGTGCTTCACACCGAATTATCGGGGGTTATGTCTTAAATCCCGAATTTATGCCGTACCTTTGCCGGAACTTTACCGCACCGGCCGTACGGCTTCTGTTTCATGCAAACGCAAAAAACGGTCCGCGATAAAGGTCAAGTCCGTAACCTCACATAAACAAAGAATCCTCTATGAAGACTTTTGAAGAATTGGGCGTGTGCCCCGAAATTCTCAAAGCCACTACCGAACTGGGATATGAGCAACCCATGCCCGTACAGGAAGAAGTCATTCCGCTGCTGCTCCACGAGAAAACCGACATCGTAGCCCTCGCACAGACAGGCACCGGAAAAACCGCCGCCTTCGGCCTGCCCGTCATACAGCAAACCGACTTGTCGACCGACGCCACCCAGACCCTCATTCTCAGCCCCACCCGCGAACTCTGCCTGCAAATCGCCGGCGATCTCAACGACTACTCGGCCTATGTCGAAGGGTTGAAGATACTCCCCGTCTACGGCGGGTCGAGCATCGAAAGCATATCATCGTCGCCACACCGGGCCGGCTCATCGACCTCATCAACCGCGGCATGGTACAACTCGACAAGGTTCACACCGTCATCATGGACGAAGCCGACGAAATGCTCGACATGGGTTTTACCGAAAGCATCAACGAAATACTCGCCAAGGTACCCGAAGAGCGTCAGATGCTGCTCTTCTCGGCCACCATGCCACCCGACATCGACCGCATCGCCCGTCAATACATGCGCTCTCCGCGCGAGATTGTCATCGGCAGTAAAAACGAAGGAGCCCAGAACGTCAAGCACGTCTACTATCTCGTACACGCCAAAGACAAATATCCGGCACTGAAACGCATCGCCGACTACTACCCCAACATCTACGGCATCATCTTCTGCCGCACTCGCCTCGAAACCCAGGAAATAGCCGACGCCCTCATCAAGGACGGCTACAATGCCGACTCGCTGCACGGCGACCTCTCGCAACAGCAGCGCGACGCCGTGATGCAGAAGTTCCGCCTACACAATCTGCAACTGCTCGTTGCCACCGACGTAGCGGCCCGCGGCCTCGACGTCGACAACCTTACCCACGTCATCAACTACGGACTGCCCGAAGACATCGAGACCTACACCCACCGCAGCGGACGCACCGGACGGGCCGGCAAGACAGGTACCTCCATCGCCATCATACACGTCAAGGAGAAACGCCGCATGCGCGACATCGAACGCATCATCGGCAAGAAATTTGAGAAAGGCACCGTACCCACCGGGAAACAGATATGCGAAAAGCAGCTCTACAACTTCATCGACCGCATCGAAAAGGTCAAGGTCAATGAAGAAGAAATCGCCGCCTACCTGCCTGCCACCCTCAAACGCCTCTCGTGGCTGTCGACCGAAGACCTCGTAAAACGGGTCGTTTCTCTCGAATTCAACCGGCTCATCGACTATTATGCCGATGCTGCCGACCTCGATATACCCGAAGAAAATACTCCCCGCGAAGGGAAAAGCAAAGAACGCAACCGCAGTCGCAACCGCAAAGCCACTCCGGGCTTCACTGCCCTACGCATCAACTTGGGAAAGGCCGACGGCTTCTACCCCAACACCCTCATCGACATGGTCAACCGCAACGTGCCCGGACGGGTGGCCATCGGAAAAATCGACATCTTACCCGAATTTTCCCGCTTCGAAGTCGAAGAAAAAGAGTCGCATCGCACCATGGCTCTGCTCAAAAACATCAATTTCTTTGGCAAGCGCGTGCAGGTAACGACCGACTCTCCCGCGGAACAATCTGACGGTGGCGAAGCAGCAAAAGCACGCATTCATCGAAAAAAAGAGGAATATACCTCTTCCCGACCCCGCCGCAAAGGATACGCCTTTGACGAGAGGAAAGGAAAAAACAACAACCATTCGGGAAAGAAAGTGCACAAAAATAAGTAATTAAGGCTATCGAGGCTGTGAAATATTTTGTACTTTTGTTTCGCTAAAAAAGCAATCTATGCGATCACCCTCGATACTCAACCTGTTTTTCGCTCCCCGACAACGCCGCCACGACCAATACGCCACCCACGGCGATGCCATACAGAAAGAGCAACTGCGCTACCTGCTGCACACGGCACGCAACACCGAGATAGGCAAACGTTACGACTTCACCGGCATAAAAAGTTATGCCGACTTTGCCTCGCGACTCCCTGTCGTCGACTACGAAGGCATAAAACCCTATGTCGACCGGATGCTTCGCGGCGAAAACAACCTGATATGGCCCTCCCGGATAAAATGGTTTGCCAAGTCGTCGGGAACCACCAACGAAAAGAGCAAATTCATTCCCGTAAGCGACGAATGTCTCAAAAAGTGCCACTACCAAGGAGGATTCGATGTCGTAGCGACCTACTTCCGCAACTATCCCCACAACAGACTGTTTTTCGGGAAAAGTCTTATCCTGGGTGGCAGCCACGCCATCAACCCGCTGTCGCCGGGCATCTCCTGCGGTGACCTCTCGGCCATACTGCTGCAAAACACCAACACACTGGTCAACTGCATGCGGGCACCCCGGTTGAAAATCGCCCTCATGAGCGAATGGGAAGCCAAGATAAAAGCCATCGTCAAAGACACGATGCACCGCAACATCGTAAGTCTCTCGGGCGTCCCCTCCTGGATGATGACCCTCATCAAGAAGATTCTACAAGAGAGCGGCGCACAGAACCTGTGCGAAGTGTGGCCCCACCTCGAAGTCTTCTTCCACGGCGGCATCAGCTTCGAACCCTACCGGCAATACTACAAGGAGCTCATACCCTCCGACGGCATGCACTACGTCGAGACCTACAACGCCTCCGAAGGATTCTTCGGCATACAGAACGACCCCGAACACCACGATATGCTGCTGATGCTCGACCTGGGAGTCTTCTTCGAATTTATACCCCTGAACGAGCTCGACAAGGAAAATCCTCGCGTGCTTCCGCTGTGGGAAGTCGAAAAGGGCGGCAACTATGCTCTTGTCATGTCGTCGACCAACGGTCTGTGGCGCTACCTCATAGGCGACACGGTAAAAATCACTTCGACCCACCCCGTAAAATTCACCATCTCGGGCCGCACCAAACACTTCATCAACGCCTTCGGCGAAGAACTGATGGTGGCCAACGCCGAGAAAGGTCTGGCCAAAGCCTGCGAGATGACCGGCAGCAAGGTGCTCAATTACAGCGCTGCGCCGGTGTTCATGTCGGACAAGAGCCGCGGACACCATCAGTGGCTCATCGAGTTTGAAAAGGCACCCGCCGACCTCGAAGCCTTTGCCGACATACTTGACAAAGCCCTGCAAGAGGTAAACTCCGACTACGAAGCCAAACGCTACAAAGGCATCTTTCTCGACCGCCTCGAAATCGTCGTGGCCCGGCCCCTCCTCTTCGACGACTGGCTGCGCGAAAAAGGAAAACTGGGCGGACAGCACAAGATACCCCGTCTGAGCAACACCCGCGACCTCATCGAAGAGATGTTGAAAATGAATCATTAATAACCTTTCCTCATAAGATTGAAACTGCCAATGGAAAAGAATTTCAAACGAATACTCGTAACCACCGCTTTGCCTTATGCCAACGGTCCGGTACACATCGGACATCTGGCCGGCGTGTATGTACCCGCCGACATCTATACCCGCTACCAACGGCTCAAAGGCCGCGACGTCATACTCATCGGAGGCTCCGACGAGCACGGTGTACCCATCACCCTGAAAGCCCGCAAAGAGGGTGTTAGCCCGCAAGATATCGTAGACCGCTACCACACGATTATCAAAAAATCGTTTGAAGAATTCGGCATTTCGTTCGACATCTATTCGCGTACCACGTCGAAAATCCATGAGAAAATGGCGTCGGACTTCTTCCGTACCCTCTACGATAAAGGCGTCTTCATCGAAAAAGAGAGCGAACAATATTACGACGAAGAGGCCGGCCAATTCCTTGCCGACCGCTACATAACCGGCACCTGCCCCCACTGCAAGAACGAACACGCCTACGGCGACCAATGCGAAGCCTGCGGCACATCGCTCAATGCCACCGACCTCATCAATCCCAAATCGACCATCAGCGGCAGCCGCCCCGTGCTGCGCAAGACCAAGCACTGGTACCTCCCCCTCGACCGCTACGAAGGCTTCCTGCGCGAATGGATACTTGAAGGCCACAAAGAGTGGAAACCCAACGTCTACGGCCAGTGCAAATCATGGCTCGACATGGGCCTGCAACCCCGCGCCGTGAGCCGCGACCTCGACTGGGGCGTACCCGTACCCGTCGAAGGGGCCGAAGGCAAGGTACTCTACGTATGGTTCGATGCCCCCATCGGATACATCTCCAACACCAAGGAGCTGCTGCCCGACACTTGGGAACGCTACTGGAAAGACCCCGAAACCAAACTCGTGCATTTCATCGGGAAAGACAACATCGTATTCCACTGCATCGTATTCCCCGTCATGCTCAAAGCCGAAGGCAGCTATATCCTGCCCGAGAACGTACCAGCCAACGAATTCCTCAACCTCGAAGGCGACAAGATATCGACCTCGCGCAACTGGGCCGTGTGGCTGCATGAATATCTCGAAGATTTTCCCGGCAAACAGGACGTGCTGCGCTACGTGCTCACGGCCAACGCCCCCGAAACCAAAGACAACGACTTTACCTGGAAAGACTTCCAGGCCCGCAACAACAACGAACTCGTGGCCATACTGGGTAACTTCATCAACCGCTCCCTGGTACTCACCCACAAGTATTTCGGAGGAAAAATACCCGCCTGTGGTGAACTCACCGACTACGACCGCGACACGCTGCGCGAATTTTCAGACGTGAAGACCCGACTCGAAAACAGCATCGAAAACTACCGCTTCCGCGACGCACTGAAAGAGGCCATGAACCTGGCCCGCATCGGCAACAAGCACCTGGCCGACACCGAGCCCTGGAAACTTGCCAAGAGCGATATGCCTCGTGTGGAAACAATACTCCACGTAGCCCTGCAAATCTCGGCCAATCTGGCCATCGTCTTCGAGCCCTTCCTGCCCTTCTCGGCCGCCAAGTTGCGCTCCATGCTGGGACTTGCGACCATCGAATGGGACATGCTGGGCCGCATCGACATTCTCGCCGCCGGCACCCAACTGGCGCAACCCGAACTGCTTTTCGAGAAAATCGACGACAGCGTTATCGAAGCCCAAATCAAGAAACTGCACGACACGAAGATTGCCAACGAAAAGGCCAACCATGTAACCGAGCCCATCGCCCCGACCATCGAATTCGACGACTTTACCAAACTCGACATCCGCGTGGGCAAGGTACTCGAATGCCAGAAGGTTCCCAAAGCCGACAAGCTCCTGCAATTCAAAATCGACGACGGGCTGGGCGGCCGCACCATCGTATCGGGCATCGCCAAGCACTACAACCCCGAAGATCTCGTAGGCAAGCAGGTGTGCTTCGTTGCCAACCTTGCTCCCCGCAAGCTCAAAGGCATCGAATCGCAAGGCATGATACTCTCGGCCGAAGATGCCGACGGTCGCCTCGTGGTCATCTCGCCGCAAGACGACGTAACGGCCGGTTCGTGCGTAAAATAATTCTCTCCAATACTCCACCCCGGCCTCACCGCCGGGGTGGATTTTTTCCCGACTCCCATGCCCGATTCCCTCAAAAAAAGAACCCTCAACGCCCTTGTTTGGAGTTTTGTCGACAAATGCGGGCAGCAGCTTCTCTATTTTCTATCGGGCATCATACTCGCCAACCTTCTCTCGCCCGAAGATTACGGCCAAATAGGCGTTCTCACGCTCTTTATCACCCTCTCGGGTATTCTGGTCGACAGCGGCTTCGGATCGGCCCTTATTCGCAAGAAAAACGCCACTGAGACCGATTACAGCACGATATTCTACTTCAACCTCGGCATCAGCCTGCTCTTTTACCTCATACTCTTCGCGGCGGCCCCGCTCATTGCCGACTTCTTCGAGATACCCGGTCTCACCCCCGTGGCCCGCGTACTGTTCCTGTCGATACTCTTCCAGGGATTCTCTCTCATACAGCAGGTGCGGCTCACCAAGCACATCGCCTTCACCCACCTGGCCCGCATCAACATCATCGCCATACTGCTGGGCTCGACGGCCGCCATCGCATACGCCTGGCAGGGAGGCGGCGTGTGGGCACTGGTCGTGCAGCAACTGCTCATCGCCCTGCTCCGCACCGTACTGCTGTGGGCCTACGGGCACTGGCGCCCCCGGGCCCGTTTCAGCCTCAGGTCGATACGCGAATTTCTCTCTTACAGCAGCCACCTCATCGGTACCGGCGTACTCAACGCCATCTACAACAACCTCTACCCCATGCTCATCGGCAAGGGTTACAGCACGGCATCGGTAGGCTTCTACACCCAGGCTCACCGCTTCCAGGAGATACCCTCATCGCTGGTGGCCACCATATTTCGCAGCGTGGCATTCCCGGTGCTCTCGACCATCAACGACGAGCCCGACCGCATGATACGCATCTTCGGCAAATACATACGCACGATTTCGTTCTTCATCTTCCCGGTCATGACCCTCTTCATCGTCATTGCCGAGCCCCTCGTACTGGTGCTGCTCTCGGAGAAGTGGGCCGCCTCCATTCCCTACCTGCAACGGTTGTGTATCGCCGGCGCCTTCTCGCCCTTCATCATTCTCTACTACGACCTGTTCAACACGATAGGCCGCTCCGACATCAACCTGAAAACCGAAATCGTGAAGAAAATACTTCTCACGGCCGGCATATTCTTCTGCTTCGGGCAGGGCATCATCGCCCTCATCTGGCTGTGGGTGGCCTACACGCTGGCCTCCCTGCTGGCCTCGATGCTGCTGGGACAGGCGTTTACCTCCTACCGTGCCGCACGCTTCGTGCGCGACATCACACCGTGCCTGCTGCTTTCGGCTGCCGCAGGCGTGGCAGCCTGGGGGGTCTACGGCTGCTGCCCCACGCTGACGCTGCGCCTTGTCGTGCCGCTGGCCGCTTTTGTCGTCTTCTATCTGCTGGGCACATACCTGGCCCGCGTCGAGATATGGAAAGAGTTTTTCAGGTGGAAAGACGAACGCCGCCTGTCGAGAGATTCCCGCAACACCCCTCAACCCTAAGAGCATGAAAACACCGCTTTTCTCGATTATTACGATTACCTTCAATGCCGCCTCGACGGTGAGACCCACCCTCGAATCGGTCGCCGCACAATCCTGCAAGGAGTATGAATACCTTCTCATCGACGGGGCTTCCCGCGATGCAACGGTAGAGATTGCCCGGCAATACCCCTGCGTGTCGCACATCGTGAGCGAACCCGACAACGGGCTCTACGACGCCATGAACAAAGGCATCGCCGCCGCCCACGGCGACTATCTTATCTTTCTCAATGCAGGCGACAGCCTCCATGAGCCCGACACCTTGCAGGAAATAGCCGATTTCATCGGGAAAAACCGTCCCGACATCATCTACGGCGAGACAGCCATCGTCGACAGCGAGCGTCGCTTCATCTCCATGAGAAGGCTCAAAGCGCCCGAAAAACTTACGTGGAAAAGTTTCCGCATGGGCATGCTGGTGTGCCACCAGGCCTTTATCGTACGCCGGCAACTGGCTCCGCTCTACGACCTGACCTACCGTTTCTCGGCCGACTTCGACTGGTGTATCCGCTGCCTGAAAAGCGCCCACACCGTCGCCAACACCCACCTCACCCTCATCGACTACCTCAACGAAGGAGTAACCACCCGCAACCACAAGGCCTCGCTCAAAGAGCGTTATCACATCATGGTGAAATACTACGGCCGCGTGCCGGTCGTGCTGCTGCACCTGTGGTTTGCCGTGCGCTACTACACCACCCGCCTGCTGGGCCGGCAGGTCTGAACCATTGAAAACGGAACGGGCCGAGACAGGCCTGCATGCGATGCCCCACACCCCCAGGAGAAAGGGCGTTGAAACGGCCACCTGCCGAGAGGCAGGCAAAGAAAAAATGGGAAAAACAGAGAAAAAGAGCCTTGGAAAGGGTGGATAATAAGACAGGAAAAAAACTCACAAACTATCATCGGGAGAGCTGCCGGGCGGGCGAAAAGGCCGCTCAGTCGCGCCGCATATAACGGGCCCGCTCGTCGGGCGAGAAACGCTCCACGGCGTAGCGCAACATGGTGCGTGGCATGCGCCGGCAACGGCTTTCCAGGAAAGACTCCAACCGCTTTTTATCGCGCTTGCCCACCTCGCGGAGCATCCAGCCCACAGCCTTGTGTATGAGGTCGTGCGGGTGAGTAAGCAGGCGGTCGGCCAGCCGCAGGGTATCGTCGAACTCACCGCGGCGGATAAAGGCCCACGTCGAGACGATGGCAATGCGCTGTTCCCACAGCGAAGTGCTGCCGGCCAGGCGGTCGAGCAGCGAACGGTCGCGCGAGAGCAGGAAGTTGCCTACGATTTCATAGGCCGACAGGTCGACCAGGTCCCAGTTGTTGATACCGTCGGTGTGGGCCAGATAGTGCGCGACAATCTCCTCACGGCACGCCTCGTCGCCCCGGGCAAACTGCTGTGTCCACAGAATCAGCGCCAGCAGACGGCACTCATGCACAGGGTCGGCCAGCAGCGGCAACACCTCGGAGGGTGTCAGTTCCCGGAAGAATTGCCTGGCCGTCTTGCGCACGTCGGGTACCCGCACACCGATAAAACGGTCACCCTCGCCATAGTCGCCCCGGCCGGTCTTGAAAAAGCGGGCAGCCGTCACGGCATAATCGGCCGAAGCCTGGGCAAAGAGCGCCTCACGCGCCCGGGCAGCTGCCGGCGAGAGGCTGTATTGCTGCGTATCCATCGGAGAAAAACATTATATGAGATTGATCTTGTCGATGGGGCCACCCTCGAAAAAGTTGATAATGTTGCGAGAGACATGCGCTGCCATTTCGTGGCGTATCTCGACGGTCTGCGTACCGGTGTGTGGCGTCATCACCACATTGTCGAGGCAGGTAAGCTCGGGTATGGGATAGTTGCCATGCTCAAAGACATCAAGACCGGCGGCCCATATCACCCCGGTGCGCAACGCCTCGGCCAGAGCCTGCTCGTCGACAAGGGGCCCGCGCGCCGTGTTGATGAGAATGGCGGTGGGTATCATCTTACGCAGCGCCTCGGCATCGATGAGATGATAGGTATCGGTGTTGTGGGGTGCATTGAGCGAGACGACATCGGCCGTGCGCAACAGCTGGTCGAGAGAGAGATAGACGGCCTCATACTGCTGCTCCACTTCGGGAGCAAGGCGGTGGCGGTTGTGATAGACAATCTTCATGCCGGCCGCCCGGGCACGGCGAGCCAGTGCCCGGCCTATGCGGCCCATGCCCACGATACCCAGCGTGGCACCGTAGAGCGAATGGCCGAGATTGGCCAGCAACTCCACCTTCACCGAGCCGGGAATGCGCAAGCGGCGGTCGAGCTCCGAGATGCGCCGGCTGGCAGCCAGGAGGAGCCCCATGGCCTGGTCGGCGGTGGGTTCGGTCACGGGGTCGGGCGTGTTGGTAACCTGTATGCCTTTGAGGGTGGCATAGGGTATGTCGATATTGTCGTAGCCGACGGCATAGTTCGAGACGATTTTCAGTTTCGGGGCCACATCCATGAGCTGCCGGTCGACGGGGAAGTTGTACATCGACTGCAAGGCATCGTAGTCGGCAATCACCCGCAACACCTCGTCGTAGGTGAACGACTCTACCCCCTCGGGCGGGAACGTTACGTCGTACTTCTGCATGAGTTCGGCATAGCCGTCGCGCCACATATTGTAAGTAACCAGTACTTTTTTCTTTTCCATTGTCTTGAATTTTGGTACAAAAATAGCGATTTTTTATTCCCGATGAAAGGCGGTCTGTTTTTTTACCGACATTCGGCCGTCGCGGGAGGAAGAGCGGCTAACCTTTTGACAGGCCGCAAGGTTTTAGCCGTTTTTCTTTCGGACAATCGGGTAAAAAATCTATTTTTGCAGAAACTACCGAAAAAAATCATCGAGTCATGGTTCTCAACTACATCTGGATATTCTTCTTTCTCACGGCATTTGTCGTGGCCGTGGCACAGAGCCTCTTCTACGGCAACCTCGACATTTGGAGCGAAATCATGAACTCGACATTCACCTCGGCCAAGAGCGCCTTTGAAATCTCCCTCGGACTCACCGGGGTGCTGTCGCTGTGGCTGGGACTGATGAAAATCGGCGAACGGGGCGGCGTCATCGCCACCTTCTCGCGGTGGATAAGCCCGCTCTTCACCCGGCTCTTTCCCGACCTGCCCCGCAACCACCCGGCCTTCGGCTCGATATTCATGAACATCTCGGCCAACATGCTGGGCCTCGACAACGCCGCCACCCCTCTGGGACTGAAAGCCATGAAAGAGATGCAGGCGACAAATGCGCAGAAGGAGACGGCCAGCAACCCCATGATCATGTTTCTGGTGCTCAACACCACAGGGCTCACCATCGTGCCTCTGGGCGTGATGGTGTACCGTGCCCAGATGGGAGCCGCCAACCCCTCCGACATCTTCCTGCCTATACTCATCGCCACCTACTGCTCGACGCTGGTGGGGCTCATCGCCGTGTGTCTGAAACAGCACATCAACCTGCTCGACCGGGTAATACTCGGCACCATCGGCGGCCTCACCCTGCTCATCGGCGGCCTGCTCTACTTCTTTTCACAACTGCCGCCCGAGAAGGTGTCGCTCTACTCGGGCTTCGGTGCCAACTGCCTGCTGTTTACCATCATCACCGGATTTCTGGTGGCCGGCATACGCAAAAAGATAAACGTCTACGACGCCTTTATCGAAGGAGCCAAAGAGGGTTTCAAGACCGCCGTCACCATCATACCCTACCTGGTGGCCATACTGGTGGCCATTGCCGTGTTCCGCGCCTCGGGCGCCATGGACTTCCTCATCGCCGGCATCACCCGGGGCGTAGAAGCCCTGGGCATCAACTCCGACTTCGTGGGTGCCCTGCCCACCGCCCTGATGAAACCGCTCAGCGGCAGCGGTGCCCGCGGCATGATGGTCGACGCCATGGCCACCTACGGTGCCGACTCGTTTGTGGGACGCGTCGCCTCGACCATACAGGGCTCGACCGACACGACCTTCTACATTCTCGCCGTCTACTTCGGCAGCGTGGGCATACGCAACACGCGCTATGCCGCCGGATACGGCCTGCTCGCCGACCTGGCCGGTATCGTGGCCGCCATCGCTGTGTCGTACCTCTTCTTCCACTGAAAATGACTCGCCGACCACCGTCGGGCCGCAATGCCGACCGCCGTTTTTTCGCCACCGGACAGCCATTTATCGGCACAAAACATTACCTTTGTACGTTTTTATACAATACCGAATACCTATGGCTATCAGCTACTATGCCGAAGATGTGAAACTCCCGGCCCTGCGCAAACGCGAAACCAACGAATGGATACGCACCGTTGCCGCACGCTACGACAAGAAATGCGGCGACATTGCCTATATCTTCTGCTCCGACGAGAAGATTCTCGACGTCAACAAAGAGTATCTGCAACACGACTACTACACCGACGTCATCACCTTCGACTACACCGAGGGCAACCGCATCAGCGGCGACATATTCATCAGCCTCGACACGGTGCAGAGCAACGCCCAGGCATTCGGCTCGACCTACGGCGAGGAGCTCTACCGCATTCTCATACACGGCGTGCTGCACCTCTGCGGCATCAACGACAAAGACCCCGGCGAACGCGAAATCATGACGCAGAACGAAAACGAGGCTCTGGCCCTCCTCCCCGACAGCCTGAAAACATCGATACAACAACTGCAACGGAAATAGACGATGAAATTCAACTACGACGTCATTGTGGTGGGAGCCGGCCATGCCGGCTGCGAAGCGGCGGCAGCGGCCGCACGGCTGGGCTCGGAAACCCTGCTCATCACGATGGACATGAACAAGATTGCGCAAATGAGCTGCAACCCCGCCGTGGGCGGCATAGCCAAAGGCCAAATCGTGCGCGAAATCGACGCCCTCGGCGGACAAATGGGTATCGTTACCGACAAGACCGCCCTGCAATTCCGTATGCTCAACCGCTCGAAAGGCCCCGCCATGTGGAGCCCCCGCGCCCAAAGCGACCGGCAGAAGTTTATCCAGACCTGGCGCGAAACACTTGAAAACACCGAACATCTTTCGATGTGGCAAGATAGTGTTAAACAATTGATATTCAATAAAGAAGGAGCCGTTTCAGGGGTTATAACCAACATGGAGGTAACCTTCACGGCCAAAGCCGTGGTACTCACCTGTGGCACCTTCATGAACGGGCTCATGCACATCGGACGGGTACAACTCCGCGGCGGAAGAATTTCCGAACCGGCCTCATACGGACTCACCGAGCAACTCGTGGAGCGCGGCTTCACCGCCGGACGCATGAAGACGGGTACTCCCGTGCGCATCGACGGTCGCAGCATACACTACGACCTGATGACCACCCAGGAGGGCGAAAACGACTTCCACAAGTTTTCCTACCTCGACAACGTACGCCGCACCCTCACCCAACGCAACTGCTGGATTACCTACACCAACGAACGGGTACACGAAATCCTGCGCGAGGGACTGCCCGACTCGCCTCTCTACAACGGACAGATAAAAAGCATCGGGCCCCGCTACTGCCCCAGCATCGAGACCAAAATCGTAACCTTCCCCGATAAGACCGAGCATCAGCTCTTTCTCGAACCCGAAGGCGAGACCAGCCAGGAACTCTACCTCAACGGCTTCTCCTCGTCACTGCCCATCGACGTGCAGTTGCGGGCCCTGCAAGCCATACCGGCTTTCCGCGACATTCAAATCTACCGACCCGGCTATGCCATCGAATACGACTACTTCGACCCCACCCAGCTCACCCATACCCTCGAAACCAAAGCGGTGCGCAACCTCTTCTTCGCCGGACAGATCAACGGAACGACCGGATATGAAGAGGCCGCCGGCCAAGGTCTCATAGCCGGTATCAACGCCCACCTGCGCTGCCACGGCGGCAACGAATTTGTACTGGGACGCGACGAAGCCTACATAGGCGTACTCATCGACGACCTCGTAACCAAAGGGGTCGACGAGCCATACCGCATGTTCACCTCCCGTGCCGAATACCGCATACTGCTCCGCCAGGACGACGCCGACATGCGGCTCACCCCCCGGAGCTACGAGCTGGGACTGGCCGACAGCGAACGCTACCGGCTGCTGACCGAAAAGAAAGAGTTCCGCGACCGGCTGATACAATTCGCCCGCGAACACTCCGTGAAGATGAACCAGGTAAACCCCGCCCTCGAACAGGCCGGCCTCACCCCCATGAAGCAGGGCATGAAACTCATCGACCTCGTCTTGCGTCCGCAACTCGACATCGAGACCATCGCCCAATGGGTTCCCGCCCTCAAAAATCTGCTCGACACCATACCCTCGCGTCGCGAAGAAATCGTGGAGGCCGCCGAGATTTGCATCAAATACGAAGGCTATATCGAGCGCGAAAAACTCATTGCCGACAAGATAGCCCGGCTCGAAAACATTCGCATCAAGGGAAAATTCGACTACCACACGATACAGCAAATCTCTATCGAAGCCCGGCAGAAACTGACCAAAATCGACCCCGAAACCATTGCCCAGGCCTCGCGCATACCGGGTATCTCACCCAGCGACATCAACATACTATTAGTGCTATTAGGAAGATAATGTTCCACGTGGAACAAACAGAAAACGTATGGACACAGAATATATCAAAAGCCAAGTCAGAGACATTGTAGACTTCCCCACAAAAGGAGTCATATTCAAAGATCTCACCACCGTGTTCAAGAAGCCTGATGCGTTACAAATGGTAAGCAACGAGCTTTACGAGCGCTATAAAAATGCCGGCATCACCAAGGTGGTGGGCATTGAATCGAGAGGCTTCATACTGGCCTCTATCGTAGCCTACAAACTGAACGCCGGGTTTGTGCCCATACGCAAGCCGGGCAAGCTACCGGCCCTCACCTGGAATGAAAGTTACAACAAAGAATATGGCAGCGACACCATAGAGATACACCAGGATGCCATCACTGCCGACGACGTCATACTCCTGCACGACGACGTACTTGCCACCGGAGGCACCATGGTTGCTGCCTATCACCTCTTGCAACGCTTCCACCCGAGGCACATCTACATCAATTTCCTCACGGAAATCGTCATGCTCGACGGGCGGAAAGAGTTTCCCGAAGGGGTAGAAATCGACTCACTCATCAAACTCTGACACCTCACCTTGGCTGCTACCAACGAACATATCCATCACCTGCTGTCGCTCCTCCCCGACTCGCCCGGAGTATACCAATACTTCGACAAGGAGGGGAACATCATCTACGTAGGCAAGGCCAAGAACCTGAAACGGCGCGTCAGCTCCTATTTCAACAAGAGGCACGAATCGCTGCGCACCACCATGCTGGTGCGTAATATCTGCGACATCAAATACACCGTTGTAGGCAGCGAAGAAGATGCCCTGCACCTCGAGAACAGTTTTATCAAGGAGTACAAGCCCCGCTACAACGTACTGCTCAAAGACGACAAGACCTACCCTTGGATTACGGTGCGCAACGAGCCGTTTCCGCGGGTGTTTCTCACCCGCAAGGTCATTCACGACGGCTCGAAATACTACGGTCCCTATGCCAATGTGCAACTGGCACGCACCGTAATCGAACTCATACGCTCGATATATCCCATACGCACCTGCTCCCACCTGCTGTCGGCCGAGAACATCGAACGGCACAAATACAAGGTGTGTCTGCAATATCACATCAAAAACTGCAAAGGGCCTTGCGAAGGCATGCAGAGCGAGGCCGATTACCTGAAAGATATCGAACAGATACGCCAGATTCTCAACGGAAACATCCAGCAGCTGACCGACCATCTCAAAGAAGAGATGAACGCACTGGCCGAGCAGCTGAAATTTGAAGAGGCACAGCAGCTGAAAGAGAAGTACCTGCTGCTCGAAAAATACAAGGCCAAGTCGGTCATCGTGAGCAGCACGATACACAACGTCGATGTCTTCTCCTACGACGAAGACGAGAACGATGCCTACGTCAACTACCTGCACGTGCGCAACGGCTCCATCGTACAAAGTTACACCATCGAATATCGGAAACGGCTCGACGAAAGTCGCGAGGAGATACTCTCGCTGGCCATTGCCGAGTTGCGCCAGCGCTTCAAGAGTGAATCGCGCGAAATCATCGTACCATTCCTTCCCGAGTCGGAATTTAAAGAGACCTTCTTCACCGTGCCGCAGCGGGGCGACAAGCGCAAACTGCTCGAAGTCTCCGAGCAGAATGTCAAGCAATACAAACTCGACAAGGTAAAAAGTGCCGAGAAACTCAACCCCGAACAGCGGGTTACCCGCATACTTTCGCGGGCACAGAAAGATTTCAGGCTGCACAACCTGCCCATGCACATCGAGTGCTTCGACAACTCCAACATTCAAGGCACCCTGCCGGTATCGTCGTGCGTGGTCTTCAAAAAGGCCAAACCATCGAAAAAAGACTACCGCCATTTCAACGTGAAGACTGTCGAAGGGCCCGATGACTTCGCCTCGATGTACGAGGCCGTATACCGGCGCTACAAACGTCTCTCCGAAGAGAACCAGCCCCTCCCCGACCTCGTGGTGGTCGACGGCGGAAAAGGACAGCTCAGCGCAGCCTGCGAAGCCCTGCGCGACCTACACCTGCAAATTCCCATCATCGGCATCGCCAAGCGTCTCGAAGAGATTTTCTTCCCCGACGACCCCATACCTCTCTACCTCGACAAGAACAGCGAAAGCCTGCGTCTCATACAGCAGATGCGCGACGAGGCCCACCGCTTCGGCATCACTCACCACCGCAACCGGCGCAGCAAGAAGCAGGTCGAGTCGGCCCTCGACAAGATACCGGGCATCGGCGAGAAAACCCGCGACATGCTGCTCACCCGTTACAAGAGCGTAAAGCGCATAAAAGAGGTTCCCCTCGACGAGTTGTCCCAACTCATAGGCCAGGCCAAAGCCAAGCTTATTCACGAGGCCATTGGAGACATATAATATTGTATATCAAATATTTAATAAGAAACAAAAACAAAAAAACCATGAGAATCGTCATACAACGGGTAGCCCATGCATCGGTAACTATAGACGGAAAGGTGAAGTCGAGCATAGGTCGCGGACTGCTCATACTGGTAGGCATCGAAGACGCCGACGAGGCAGTCGATGCCGAATGGCTCAGCAAAAAGGCCGTCAACCTCCGCATCTTCGACGACGAAAACGGTGTCATGAACCGCTCGGTAGGCGACATCGACGGCGAGATACTCATCGTGAGCCAGTTCACCCTCTTTGCCTCCACCCGCAAAGGCAACCGTCCCTCCTACATCAGAGCATCGAAACACGAGCACGCCGTGCCTCTCTACGAGCACTTCTGCCGGCTCATCGAAGAGGAGAGCGGCAAACGCCCGGGAACCGGCGAATTCGGCGCCGACATGAAGGTAGAGCTGCTCAACGACGGACCGGTAACCATCATCATCGACTCCAAACTGAAAGAATAATACAATGACCCTGCAAGAAGCACAAGAGACTGTCGACCGCTGGATAAAGAGCTACGGCGTGCGCTATTTCAATGAGCTCACCAACATGGCCATTCTCACCGAAGAGGTGGGCGAAGTGGCCCGCATCATTGCGCGGCGGTACGGCGAACAGTCGTTCAAGGAGAGCGACAAGAAGGTCGACCTGGCCGATGAACTGGCCGACGTACTGTGGGTTCTCATCTGCCTGGCCAACCAGACGGGTGTCGACCTCACCGAGGCTCTCCAACGCAACATCGACAAGAAAACCTCACGCGACAAACTGCGCCACCAGGCGAACCTAAAGCTCAAATAGAACGTTTTCATCGAAAAAACTCAAAATATAAAGACATGGACCCATACAACGAAATGCTGAAAGGCTACAACACCGACCTGCACGACGACGAAGTCGCCCAAATGACCGACAAAATCCTCTACGAGGGGCTGCGGGAGAACAGTTGCGAAGAGGTGTACCGATTCCTCTTCGGCTGCATCGACCTCACCTCGCTCAACCCCACCGACAACCAGGAGCAAATTGCCGCCTTCACTCGACAGGTCAATGAACTCGACAACCAGAACCCCGAACTCAACCACGTGGCCGCCATCTGCGTCTACCCCAACTTCGTCGAGTGCGTGCGCATGAACCTCGAAGTCTCCGATGTGAACATTGCCGCCGTAGCCGGCGGATTCCCCTCGTCGCAGACCTTTACCGAAGTGAAGATTGCCGAGACGGCACTGGCCGTCTCCGAAGGAGCCAACGAGATAGACATTGTCATGAACGTAGGACAGTTTCTCAACGGTGAATACGAAGATATCTGCGATGAAATCGCCGAAATAAAACATGCCTGCCACGGCGAGGCCCAACTCAAAGTGATACTCGAAACCGGAGCGCTCGGCAACAGCAGCAACGTGAAAAAGGCTGCCCTGCTGGCCATCTACTCGGGTGCCGACTTTATCAAGACGTCGACCGGAAAGCTCACACCGGGCGCCACTCCCGAGGCCTTCTATGTCATGTGTACGGCCATCAAGGAATACTACGAACACACCAACACGCGCATCGGCATCAAGGCCGCCGGTGGAATATCGACCACGGCCGACGCCGTGAAATATTACACCATCGCCAAGAGCGTCCTGGGCGAGGAATGGCTCGACAAGAAATACTTCCGCATCGGGGCCAGCCGACTGGCAACCAACCTGCTCGAATCGATTGTCAGCGCCGGAAAAAACTAAGAAATTATGCGATGAACCGGCACTGAAAAGCCCATCACTACACAAAAAAACGGTAGCCCCCTGGGGTTACCGTTTTTTGTATCATAAAGAGAGATTCTACTTCGTGCGGGAGATGACGTAGTCGAATACAGCCATGAGCGAGTCAACCACCGGCGAAGAGGCAAAAGGTGCCAGGCAGGCAGCCGCTTCATCGCGCAGGCGGTGCATCACCTGCTCAGCATACGCCACCCCTCCGTGGTCCACCGCAAATGCGATAAGACGTGTTATGTCTTCGTCGGTGAGTTCGTCTTTCTGCAACAGGGCCCGTATGGCGTCGCAATGAGCACCTTGCTCGTGGGTAAGGGCATAGATGAGGGGGAGAGTAACCTTGCCTTCGGCCAAATCGCTGCGGGTAGGCTTACCCACCTCTCCTTGCGCGAAATAATCGAAAATATCGTCTTTTATCTGGAAACAAAGGCCCAACCTCTCACCAAAATTCTGCACGGCCTCACTCTGCTCGGCCGACATGCCCGATGTGATAGCACCCACTTGCATGCAGGAGATAAAAAGCGAGGCCGTCTTCTGACGTATGACGTTGAAATAGGCCTTTTCATCGATAATTTTGCTCTGCACCACCGAGAGCTGCTCCATTTCACCACTGGCCAGCATACGCCCCAGCAGACCGAGAATCCGCACCACCTCGACTGAGTGGGTACGCAGAGCCGACTCCAAGGCACACGACACGAAGTAATCGCCGGCCAGGACGGCCACACGATTGTCCCAAATACCGTTGATGGTAGCCTTGCCGCGACGCAGTTTCGACTCGTCGACCACATCGTCGTGAATGAGTGTGGCGTTGTGCAGCAGTTCGATGGCCGCTGCCCCGTGCAGTGTCTCGGGCTTCACCTCACCCATGAGCCGGCCGGTAAGCAGCACGAGAATGGGACGTATCTGCTTGCCCGTCATGGTAAGGTAGTGGGCCACAACGCGCGACAAGAGAGGACTGGTCGAAGAAAGAGCATGAGCTATGATTTCGTTCAACTGTATCATCTCGCCTTCGACAGGCTGTTTAATCTTCGACAAAATATCCATCGGTTGTTGGCTGTTTTTACGGGTGCAAAGATAATGCAAAGCTGAGGGAGAATAAAATCAAGATAACGGTTTTTTATACCGCGACCTCACTTCGCCGGGCAAAATTAGGAATAAAACAAGAAGATTCGGCAGAATTATCGTAATTTTACCTCGGAAATATTTCAGGCGACAGAAGAGTTTCTGCCGCCGACACACTCTTACCAGCTTGACCATGACCGACAAACGTCTTTTTCTGCTCGATGCCTACGCGCTCATCTACCGGGCCTACTACGGCCTCATCAAAAACCCGCGCATCAACTCCAAGGGGGTCAACACCTCGGCCATCTTCGGCTTTGTCAACACCCTCGAAGAGGTACTGCGCAAGGAGAATCCCTCACACATCGCCGTGGGCTTCGACCCGGCCGGCCCCACCTTCCGGCACGAAGCCTACGAACAATACAAGGCCCAGCGCGAAGAGACGCCCGAAGTCATACGCCAGTCGGTGCCCGTCATCAAGGAAATCATACGCGCCTACCGCATACCCATCGTCGAGGTGGCGGGCTACGAGGCCGACGACGTAATAGGTACGCTGGCCAAGCAGGCCGAACAGGCCGGCTTCGACACCTACATGATGACCCCCGACAAAGACTATGGCCAACTGGTCTCGCCTCACATCTTTATATACAAACCGCTCTTCGGTGGCAACTTCGAGGTGCGCGGTGTGAGTGAGGTAACGGGCAAGTATGGCATCGAACGGCCCGAACAGGTGATCGACATTCTGGGTCTCATGGGCGATGCCTCCGACAATATTCCGGGCTGCCCCGGCATCGGAGAGAAGACAGCCATGAAACTGGTGCAGGAGTTTGGCTCCATCGAGAATCTGCTCGAAGGCACCGACAAGCTCAAAGGTGCCACCAAGACCAAAATCGAAAATCACACCGAGGAGATAAAATTCTCGAAATTCTTGGCCACGATAAAAACCGACGTGCCAGTGTCTTTCGACGAAGAGGCACTGTGCCGGTCGGAAGTCGATGCCGAGGCTCTGCGGAAAATTTTTGACGAACTCGAATTCCGGAGTCTCGCCGAGCGAATCCTCGGCAAGAACACCCCTACCCCACCGACGGCTGCCAACGAGCCGATTCAAGGTTCGCTCTTTGATTTATTTGCGACCAACGGGCCGAGCGACGAAAAATATTCGACTCTCCGCGACGTAAACAGTACCCCACACACCTATCATTTGATTGATAACGAAGAAGATATGGCCCTTTTGGCCAACACGCTCGAAAAGAGTCAGAAATTTTCGTTCGACACCGAAACCACCGGCATCGAGCCCATGACGGCCGAATTGGTGGGTATGTCGTTCGCCATCGCCGAGGGAGAGGCCTATTATGTACCCGTCCCGGCGGAAAAAGCCGCAGCGGAGCGAATTGTGAATATATTTAAAAAAGCGTTGGAAAATCCTTCGTCGCAAAAAATAGGGCAGAACATCAAGTACGACTACATCATGATGCGACGATACGGCGTGCGACCCGCCGGAGCGTTTTTCGACACGATGGTGGCACACTACCTCCTGCAACCCGAGCAGCGACACAACATGGACTACCTCGCCGAAATATACCTCGGCTACAAAACCATTCACATCGAAGAGCTCATCGGCCCCAAGGGGAAAGGCCAGCGCTCGATGCGCGACGTCGCCCCCGAACAGGTGTACCCCTATGCCGCCGAAGATGCCGACATCACCCTCCAACTGAAAAACCGCCTCGAAGCCGAGCTGGCCCGCGAAGGCATGGAACATCTCTTCTACGCCATAGAGATGCCGCTGGTGCGGGTACTGGCCGAGATGGAGATAAGCGGTGTGCGCATCGACACCGAAGCCCTGCGCCGCTCGTCGGCCGACCTCGGCGAACGGCTCGCCGCCATCGAACAGGAAATTTACGAGCTGGCCGGCACCAGTTTCAACATCAGTTCGGCACGGCAGGTGGGCGAGATACTCTTCGAGCGCCTCAAAATCGACGAGAAGGCCCGCAAGACCAAGACCGGACAATACTCCACCACCGAAGAGGTACTCGAAAAACTCCGCTACCGCCACCCCATTGTCGACAAGATACTCACCTACCGCGGCCTGCGCAAGCTGTTGAGCACCTATATCGACGCCCTGCCCGAGCTTATCAATCCGGCCACGGGCAAGATACACACCTCGTTCAACCAGACGGTTACCGCCACGGGGCGTCTCAGTTCGAGCAATCCCAACCTGCAAAACATTCCCATTCGCGACGAGGAGGGACGCGAGATACGCCGCGCCTTTATCCCCGAAGAGGGCTCCCTCTTCTTCTCGGCCGACTATTCGCAAATCGAACTGCGCATCATGGCCCACCTCAGCGGCGACCCGGCCATGATTGAGGCCTTCGTCTCGGGCCTTGACATTCACGCCGCCACCGCCTCCAAAATCTATAAGGTGGGTATCGACGAGGTAACCAAAGAGATGCGACGCAAAGCCAAGACAGCCAACTTCGGTATCATCTACGGTATCTCCACCTTCGGGCTGGCCGAGCGGCTCAACATTCCCCGCAGCGAAGCCAAGCAGCTCATCGACGGCTATTTCGAGACTTTTCCTCGCGTGAAGCAATATATGGAACAGAGCATCGAAGTGGCACGCGAAAAGGGCTACGTCGAGACCCTCAACGGCCGCAAACGCATGTTGCCCGACATACATTCCCACAACAGCGTCGTGCGCGGATATGCCGAGCGCAATGCCATAAACGCCCCCATACAGGGTAGCGCTGCCGACATCATAAAGATAGCCATGGTGCGCATCTTCGACCGCTTCGAGCGCGAGGGGTTGCAGGCCAAGATGATTCTGCAAGTACACGACGAACTCAATTTCACCGTGCCTCTGCCCGAAATCGATACCGTATCGCGCATCGTCAAGGAGGAGATGGAGCATGCGGCCACCCTGCGGGTTCCGCTCGTCGCCGACACCGGTACCGGCAGCAACTGGCTCGAAGCGCATTGACAGCCCCTTCCCGGCAGCAAAGCGCGGGATTCCCGCCGCCGAGATTTTAATCTTTACCAAACAGCCCCGACAACTTTTTTTGAAGTTGTCGGGGCTGTTGCATCATTTCCTGTAACGGAGAGGGAGAAAACCGGTTTACGACAGTGGCGGAGTCGTTTTACCGGCGGTAATCTCGGCCTGCAACAGATAGTCATATCCCGAGGCATTCTGGTAGATTCGGAGGCCAAACCACCCGGCCGCCACAAGGATATGCTCTACAATTTCACTCTGCACCGACTCAAAAGCCACCCACTGGGTTACAGTCGTGAAGCAGTAGACTTCGAGCGGAACGCCGTTTACAGTGGGTTCGAGCAGCCGGGCCATGATTTCGAACGAAGGCACTACCGTGGGGTAATGTTGAAGATAACTGTTGACGTAGGCACGGAAAAGCCCAAGATTGGTATCAATGGTACCGTTGGCCAACCCCTCGGAGTTGTTGGTGTTTTCGACACGTCCGGCATCGCGCTGACGTCGCTTGGCGGCAATATATTCCTTCATGTAGGGTAAGGAAGCCCAGCCGTCAAGTTGCGCCTCGGTACAAGTCGACACCGAGTCGTTCTCGATGAGAAACGCCCGCTTGATGCGCCGGCCGCCGCTCTCGGTCATGGCCCGCCAGTTCTGCATTGTCGACGATACCAGCGTATAGGGAGGCAATGAAATGAGAGTGTGGTCGAAGTTGCGTACCTTTACCGTGTCGAGCGTGATGTCTTCGACAATGCCGTTGACCATGCCTCCGGGCAGCACAATCCAGTCGCCCCTCCGCACGAGGTCGTTCTCGGCCAGCTGTATACCGGCCACAAAACCGAGAATGGCATCTTTGAAAACCAGCATCAGCACAGCAGCAAAGGCACCCAGTCCGGTAACCAGTTTCATGGGTGAGATGCCGGCAAAGATAGCCACGGCCAGAATAGCCGATACTCCCAGAAGCACCCCTTTGAAAAGTTGCACAAGCCCTTTGAGCGGACGGTCACGCCACTCGTCGCGCTGCGATAGCAGATGCCATACGGTGTCGGCCAGGCGGTTGAAGTAGAGGCATAATGCCACAATGAAAGCTATCCCACACAGGCGGCCTATCCAGTCGATAAGATGAGGAGCGTCCTGATAGACCCACGGCAAAAACGCAATGACAATGAGCGGTGGGAAGATATAGGCCACACTCGAAAAGAGACGGCGCTTTATCAATGTTTTCAGCACTCCATTCCCCGAACGACCGGCCCAGTGAAGGAATATGCGGTGCAGCAACATACGCAGCAACCAAGCCGCCAAAATGGAAAAAAGCACGATGAGAAAGAGGTAAATAAGGCTTTCCCAGCGCTCCACACTCTCGGCACTCAGACCGAGATTTTTCAGAAACTCCTTGATGGCGTGCAGCAGCGGCTCGGCCACTCGACGCGATTTTTCTTCTACATACTCCAAATCTTCCATACGTTACTATCCTTACTGTTTGTCTCCGACGATGTGTCCGAAACACACCTCACGAGTGGAGAAAGATTTTTTCTCTGTTGTGAACTCTACGGTATAACAATTTTAGCTTGCTAAAAGTCAAAAATATAGCCATACTATCATTAAATCCTCAACGAGGAAATAACTTTGCTATGGCCACGACCTGATACTGATAAGCTAAAATACAAAGATTTATGGTACGACACACCATTTTCGGCCAAGAAAATGAGCAACGGCAAATCAAATAAATACAAGCACGCACCGACGCATGCCGCAACAAGCGGCTTAGATACCTTTGCGTTAAGGCCTGCCCGCGTGACAAAGCAGCCTGTAACAACCGGAACGAGCCTCATCTGCATGAAAAGATTTGAAGAGCGGAAAGAGCGAGAGAATAGGATAGTTTGCTGTTTTTTTGTACTTTTGCGGGCAGAAAACAAAAAATCAGAAACAGAATGGCATTACAATGCGGCATAGTGGGCCTGCCCAACGTGGGCAAATCGACCCTTTTCAACTGTTTGTCCAACGCCAAAGCGCAATCGGCAAACTTCCCCTTCTGCACCATCGAGCCCAACGTGGGCGTAATCACCGTACCCGATAACCGGCTCAACAAGCTGGCCGAGTTGGTACACCCGCAACGCATCGTCCCCACGACGGTCGAAATCGTCGACATCGCCGGTCTGGTCAAAGGCGCCAGTCAGGGCGAAGGGCTCGGCAACAAATTCCTCGCCAACATACGTGAAACCGACGCCATACTGCACGTGCTCCGCTGCTTCGACGACGACAACATCACCCACGTCGACGGCTCGGTCGACCCCGTGAGAGACAAGGAAATCATCGACTACGAACTGCAACTCAAAGACCTCGAAACCATCGAGAGCCGCATCAGCCGCGTACAGAAGCAGGCCCAGACCGGCGGCGACAAGAACGCCAAACTGGCCTACGACGTGCTGAGCCGCTACAAAGAGGCCCTTGAACAGGGAAAAGCCGCCCGCACGGTAACCTTCGAGAGTAAAGACGAGCAACGCATCGCCCACGACCTCTTCCTGCTCACCAACAAGCCGGTAATGTATGTATGCAACGTCGACGAGGCCAGCGCCGTGAGCGGAAACGCCTACGTCGAACGGGTGCGCGAAGCGGTAAAAGACGAAAACGCCGAAATACTTGTCGTAGCCGCCAAGATAGAGTCGGAAATCGCCGAATTTGAATCATACGAAGAGCGACAAATGTTCCTCAACGAGATAGGACTCGAAGAGTCGGGCGTGTCGCGCCTCATACGTGCCGCCTACAAACTGCTCAACCTCGAAACCTACTTCACCGCCGGCGAACCCGAGGTGCGAGCCTGGACCTACCTCAAAGGCAGCAAGGCTCCGCAATGCGCCGGCATCATACACAGCGACTTCGAGAAAGGATTCATTCGCGCCGAAGTCATCAAGTACGACGACTACATAGCCCTCGGCTCCGAAGCCGCCTGCCGCGAAGCCGGAAAAATCAATGTCGAAGGCAAAGACTACGTCGTACAAGACGGCGACATCATGCACTTCCGTTTCAACGTATAAGGCCGCCGGCACCCCACAACATGAGAACCATCGGCTCGGTATGCGTCTACTGCGCTTCGAGTTCACGGGTAGCCCCCGTCTACTTCGAGGCGGCACAAGCTCTGGGGCAGCTGCTTGCCCGGGAAGGGATACGCTGTATCTACGGCGCAGGCGGACAGGGACTGATGGGCACACTGGCCGATGCCGTGATGGCCGAGGGGGGCGAAATCGTCGGTGTCATACCCCGCTTCATGTATGACAACGGATGGAACCACCCGGCCCTGAAAAATATCGAAATCACCCCCGACATGCACAGCCGCAAACAGCGCATGGCGGCGCTCTCCGACGCCGTCATTGCCCTGCCCGGCGGGTGCGGAACCCTCGAAGAGCTGCTCGAAATCATCACCTGGAAACAGTTGGGGCTCTACCTCCACCCCATCGTCGTGCTCAACGTCGACGACTATTACGACCCCCTGCTGCAAATGCTCGACCGGGCCACCGACCAGCACTTCATGCGGCCCGAACACCAAGCCATGTGGTGCAGCGCCGCCACGCCGCAAGAGGCAATCGAGGCCCTCTACCGCGCCCCCGAATGGGACGGCCGGCTGAGCAAACTGGCTGTCATATAACACGACGCACCGATGTTCCTGCCACACGCGACATATCGCCTTCTCACCGAGATACCCGACAGCATCTCCACCCCCGTCGCGACAGTCGCAGAAAGCATCACCGCCACACCGCCGGCAGCCGACACCTCGGCAACAACTCCTACCGCTCTCCCGGCCACGACAGGCCCAACAGCAACCCCGCTTACCGATACCGTAACCTCGGGCAAGACCATCACCCCTGACTCTGTCGCCACAAAGCAAGAGATCTCCGCCCCTACAAGCCCCGACTCCACCACCGTCGGACACAAAACCTCCGACTCCGAAAGCCTATCGGAAACAAGCAACAGCCCTTCGACAGCAGCAACAACCGACACTTCGACAACAGCACCTGCCACTCTTCCGGCCGACACGGCAGGCTCAACGGCAGTTCTGCACACCGATGACGTAAGCACGGGCAAGGCCATCAACCTTGTCTCTGTCGCTGCAAAACGGGAAACCTTCGGTCCTACAACTACCGACACCACCGGTGTCGGGTTCAAAGTATCCGATGCCGAAAACCTTCCGGCTACAAACGATACCACAAACCGTGAAACATCTGTAACCACACCCGCTACAAGTCAGGAAATCGTCGGCCCGGCAACCGCCGATACCGATACCGCCATCGCCAACCCCGAAGTCACCAGTCTTGAAAACCCGTCGGCAACAAAAGAGATCACCCCGACAACAACAGCAACCGATACCACGAAGAGAGACTCCGTCGCATACAGCGGGACATCGGTAAACTCTCCCGCCACAATCCCGGCAACCGCCGATACCGCCAACATCGAGACCAAAGCCGCCGGCACGGAAAATCTCCCGGCCGCAAGCGACACGTTGTTCCTGAGCCCCGACAGCCTCGGAACAGTCGCCGACAGCCTCAACTCCGAACCTCCGGCAGTCACCATCGACATACACCCCGGACTCCCGGCCCCTCTCCGTCCCGCCAACGCTCCGTTGCGAGACGACGGACTCTTTGTGCTGCTTTTGGCCGGGCTCGTTCTCTTCCTGCTCTCGGTGCGCTACCGTAAAAAGATATTCTCATGGCAGAGCGACGGCGACTCCGAACACCGCCGCGACAGCAACCGCACCAAGCACCTCATCGGCATCAACGCCCATCTGCGCAATATCTTCCTGGCCTTCACCTTCATTATCGAAGGTACGTTGGGAGCCATCGCCCTGCATGTGGCCGATCTGCCCCTCCCTTTCCACGGCGGATATGCGACCAACGCCCTGCTCTTTGCCCTGCCTGCCGCACTCTACTTTCTCTTGCAACAAGGTATCTTCGTGCTGCTGACCACACTCTTCTCTACCGACACACGTGGCAGAGAATGGTGCGACACTCACATCTTCGTCAACCTCTTATTGGGTATCTGTCTTTACCCATTCGCCTTCCTCTCCACCTATCTGCCCGAGACGGCATCACACCTGCTCATTGCCTCGGCCTGCATTTATATCATGGCCCGCATACTCTTTATAATCAAAGGTGTAAAACTTTTTTTACGAGATTTTAGATGTTTACTTTACTTTATTTTGTACCTTTGCGCCCTTGAAATAGCACCCCTCCTCCTTTTGGGTAAATGCTGGGGGCTCTTATAAGGAATTAATTACTAACCAATAAATCGTATTACTTTGAAAATCAAGAAGATACTGGTTTCACAACCCCAGCCGTCAGAAAAATCGCCCTATTTCGACATCGCCGAAAAATACGGGGTGAACATTGTCTTCCGTCCTTTTATCAAAGTAGAAGGTCTGTCGTCAAAAGAATTCCGTCAACAAAAAATCTCGTTGCCCGAATACACCGCCGTCATTTTCACCGCACGCACGGCCATCGACCACTTTTTTACCTTGTGCGAGAGTCTGCGGGTCACCATACCCGAAACCATGAAATATTTCTGCACGACAGAGGCCATTGCCCTTTATCTGCAAAAATATACCGTCTACCGCAAGCGCAAGATATTCTTTGGCAACACCGGTAAACTCGACGACCTTATTCCCGCTCTGATCAAACACAACACCGAGAAATACCTGCTGCCCGTCTCCGATGTCAACAACGGCGAATACCCGCTGCTCGACAAGCATAAAATCAACTACACCAAGGCCGTCATGTACCGCACGGTAAGCAACGACTTTGGTCCCGACGAGCCGTTCGACTACGATATGCTCATCTTTTTCAGCCCGGCAGGCATACAGTCGCTGCTGAAAAACTTCCCCAATTTCGAGCAGGGTGACATCAAAATAGGTACCTTCGGCCCCACGACAGCCAAAGCCGTGAAAGAGGCAGGCCTGCGCCTCGACTGCGAAGCTCCGCGTCCCGAAGCCCCGTCGATGACCGCCGCACTCGACCTCTTTCTCAAAGAGCAAAGCAAGGCCTCCAAGAAATAAGCCGCAACAGCCCCCTCACACCTTGCCACAACTGCCCGCAACAAATGAGGGAAAGTGTGGCAAGGTGCGTTTTATTACCCATCTGCAACCCCTATGAACAGCGACAACCGACTCACTCATGCCGAACGTCTGCGGGGAGAAATAAGAGTAAACAAACTATTTCTCTCCGGCGAGTCGTTTATCGCCTACCCCTACCGCATCGTCTACGCTGTGAGCAAAGCCGGCGAAAACGAAGAGAGCCCCCGCGCCGCCCTGCTGGTGAGCGTACCCAAGAAACGATTCAAACGCGCCGTCAAACGCAACCGGCTGCGTCGTTGCATCAAAGAGGCCTACCGTCTCAACAAGGCCCTTCTCCACGACTCATTGCAGCAACTCGGTCTGAGAGTCGAATTGGCCGTCGTCTATCTCGACAAAGAGGTACAACCTTACAACGTGCTCGAAAAGCACATGAAAGAGATGCTGCAAAAACTGGCTGCAAAGGTGGCAAAGGCCACAGAAGAAGCCTCCAACGTTTAATTGCCTCCTGCCATGTTGCGGCTCATCAGAAAAGCAGTCTCGACGCTCCTGCTGCTCCCCATCTACTTCTACCGGGCGTGCATCTCCCCTCTTAAACCGCCCAGTTGCCGCTATGTTCCCACCTGTTCGCAATACGCCATAGAAGCCATACGCCGACACGGCCCGGGTCTCGGGCTATGGCTGGCCCTGCGACGCATAATCAGTTGCAACCCCTGGGGCGGAAGCGGCTATGACCCTGTGCCGAGCATCACCCGCTACGATATGCACACCCATCGGCTGCGCCCCGTCAGCGAGCAGGAATACGCCATCTGCAACCCCTATCCTCACTATCCGCCGACAGTCGTTGTGGAGCGTCCCGACTGCCGCTTCTCGGTCGGCATTCACCCCTATCAGAGCAGCACAGCAACCGAAGCCGACTGGGCCGAAATCGAGCGCATCGCCACTCTGCCACAGGTTGTTGCCATCGGCGAGTGCGGCCTCGACACGACACGAGGGGGCGAACTGAGTCGCCAAATCGAAATTTTCGAGCGGCACATCGACCTCTCGGAACGCCTCGGCAAGCCTCTTATCATACACTGCGTGAAGGCTTTCGACACACTCATCGCCCTCAAACGCCGGAGACGTCCCACCCAATGGTGGCTCATACACGGCTTTCGGGGGAAACCACAGCAGGCCGAGCAGCTGCGTCGGGAAGGATTGCTCCTGTGCATCGGCCCCCGATACAACTCCGACACCCTGAAAGAGGCCGCACCGGGCACCCTCTTCTTTGAAAGCGACGAGGCCGACACACCCGTCGACACGCTCTACCAGCAGGCAGCCCGTCTGTGGAAGAAACCCCGCTACACCGTGGTGGCACAAACAGCCGAAAACGCCCGGGAAATGCTTCAACCCAAAGGAGAAGAAGGGTAAAAAACTTCTCGTCGGGAAGGTTTTCGCCACAAAATCATTATCTTTGCCGCTACTTCGTCCAAGGCAGACCACCCACGGCAACCACCAGGAGATGCCCCTGCCTCAGACGGAATTGAAAAAAGATATTTTTAACACTCAAAATAAAAACACGACTTCGATGAATTTCATAGAAGAATTGGAATGGCGCGGCATGATACACACCATGATGCCGGGCACAAAAGAACTCCTCGAGAAGGAGATGGTTACGGCATACCTGGGAATCGACCCCACGGCCGACTCGTTGCACATCGGTCACCTCTGTGGTGTAATGATGCTGCGACACTTCCAACGCTGCGGACATAAACCCATCGCCCTCGTTGGCGGAGCCACCGGCATGATAGGCGACCCCTCGGGCAAATCGCAGGAACGCAATCTGCTCGACGAAGAGACCCTGCGCCATAACCAGGAGTGCATCAAAAAGCAGTTGAGCCACTTCCTCGATTTTGAATCGGACGCCCCCAACCGGGCCGAGCTGGTAAACAACTACGACTGGATGAAGGATTTCTCGTTCCTCGACTTTGCCCGCACCGTAGGCAAGCACATCACCGTCAATTACATGATGGCCAAAGAATCGGTACAGAAACGGCTCAACGGCGAGGCCCGCGACGGACTGTCGTTCACCGAGTTTACCTACCAACTGCTGCAAGGATACGACTTCCTGCACCTCTACGAGACCAAGAACTGCAAACTGCAACTCGGAGGGTCGGACCAGTGGGGAAACATCACCACCGGAGCCGAACTGATACGCCGTACCAACGGCGGTGAAGTTTTTGCCCTCACCTGTCCCCTCATTACCAAGGCCGACGGCACGAAATTCGGCAAGACCGAATCGGGCAACGTATGGCT
>OBAF01000264.1_pt1 | contig 56385 bp, 42 predicted proteins | sample 1517851 | NCBI WGS metagenome assembly OBAF01 (sample SAMN04571706, study PRJEB22368) | human gut metagenome | biome: human gut; material: stool | host: Homo sapiens | place: Luxembourg | collected 2012-10-19 | reverse complement strand
CATCGAACGCGGCGTAGCGGTTGTCTACTCTACCGAGGAACCCGTAGCCTCGGCCATACGCACGGTCGAGGGTGAACGCAACAAGCGCTCCGTAACCGGGACGGTGTCGTACCTGCCCGCCCTGTTTGGCTGCTACCTGGCCGCCCATGTGATACGCCAATTATCGGAAGCATGATAGAGATACAGAACATACACAAAAGTTTCGGCCGGCTCGAAGTGCTGAAAGGCATCGATGCCCGCATCGAGAAGGGAGAGATTGTCGCCATCGTGGGTGCCAGCGGCGCCGGCAAGACTACCCTCCTGCAAATCGTGGGGACGCTCGAAAAACCCGATACCGGACAAGTTCTCTTCGACGGCGCGTCGGCTTTTGACTTGCGTGAGAAAGAGCTCTCGGCCTTCCGCAACCGTCATATCGGCTTTATTTTCCAGTTTCACCAGCTCCTGCCCGAATTTACCGCCCTCGAAAACGTCATGCTGCCGGCACTCATTGCCCGCAGCGGCCGTTCCGAAGCCCACCGCCGGGCGGCCGAGCTGCTCGATTATCTGGGCCTCTCCGACCGGGCCTCTCACAAGCCGGCCCAGCTCTCCGGTGGCGAGAAGCAGCGCGTGGCTGTGGCTCGCGCCCTGATAAACCGCCCCGACGTTGTCCTGGCCGACGAGCCTTCGGGCAGCCTCGACTCGCAGAACAAGACCGAGCTGCACAACCTCTTCTTCGACCTGCGCAGGGAGTTTGGCCACACGTTTCTCATCGTTACCCACGACGAGACATTGGCCCGTCTCTCCGACCGCATGATTGAGTTGCGCGACGGTCGGGTCGTATCGCAAACCTCCAATACCCCACGGCCATGAAACGGCTCATTCTCCTGCCCGTCGGCCTGATGCTGCTTTTTCTCTCGGCAGTAGCCTGTTCCGAAGACGACGAAACGCTGAATCTCACCGCGTTTCGCTACGACCTGGTTACCTGCCGGCACGACGACGGTGCCCTGATATTCCTGCGCGACGACACCGTGCTGCTCTATCCCCGTCAGACACTCTCGTCCTACCTGATGCCCGTCGACAGCCGCGCGCTGATAGGCTATTCGCCTGTGGGCGAGATGGTCGACCGTAGTCTTGACATTGATTTGCAGACCTCCATCGTTCCTGTGGCAGGCGGCGATATCGAGAGCCTCCCTTCCGAAGTCGCAGATTCTTTGGCCGATGACCCCCTCTACCTCACCTCGGTGTGGTGCAGCGGCGGCTATGTCAACCTGCGCTACAAAATCGAATATCACGACCGCTCGCACGCCCTGACGATGATTACCGTCGTGCCCTCGTCGGGCACCGACACGCTCGACGTGCAGCTCCGCCACGACACCCGGGGCGACGCCCCCGGATACGATGTCTCGGGCTATGCCTCATATCGGCTTCCCCGACCCCTCCAACCTGGGAGGCGTCCGCCACTTTGTATCGACCATCAAATAATCATGTTATATACCCCATGGAAAAGAAAGAATTACAGATAGAACTTACCCCTGAAGTCGCCGAAGGCACCTATGCCAATCTGGCGGTTATCAGCCACTCCTCGTCGGAGTTTGTCGCCGACTTCATACGCATACTGCCCGGAATGCCCAAGGCTCAGGTCAAGTCGCGCATCGTGCTCACTCCCGAACACGCCAAACGTCTGCTCTTCGCCCTCGAAGACAATATCGTGAAATACGAAAAGCAGTTTGGCAAAATCAACGTCGAGACCCCTCCCGCCACACCCTTTATCGTACCCGGTGGCGAAGCCTGACGGCCCCGGCCCGTACAGCTGGTGGCCGGCGGGTCGCTGAATCTTTTTTAGCCCCGCTGTTTGAATCTTTATCGGGAATGACTACATTTGTATTTTAAACCCTTAGAACAATGGAACAAAAACTTACCATCTATAATACGCTTACCCGTCGCAAGGAAGAATTCGTCCCCCTGAACCCTCCTTATGTGGGTATGTATGTGTGCGGCCCCACTGTCTACGGCGATGCCCATCTGGGTCATGCCCGTCCCGCCATCACTTTCGACCTGCTGTTCCGCTACCTGAAACATCTCGGCTACAAGGTGCGCTATGTGCGCAACATCACCGATGTGGGACACCTCGAAAACGATGCCGACGAGGGCGAAGACAAAATCGCCAAGAAAGCTCGCCTCGAACAGCTCGAACCTATGGAGGTGGTGCAGTTCTACCTCAACCGCTACCACAAGGCCATGGAGTCGCTCAACGTGCTGCCGCCCAGCATCGAGCCGCACGCCTCGGGTCACATCATAGAGCAGATAGAGTATATCAAGAAGATTCTCGACCACGGTTACGCCTATGTGAGCGAAGGGTCGGTATACTTCGACGTGGCCAAGTACAACAAAGACCACCACTACGGCAAACTCTCGGGACGCAACATCGACGAGCTGCTGGCCACCACCCGCGAGCTCGACGGACAGAGTGAGAAACACAACTCCTTCGACTTTGCCCTGTGGAAAAAGGCCGCGCCCGAACACATCATGCGCTGGCCCTCGCCGTGGAGCGACGGATTCCCCGGCTGGCACCTCGAATGTTCGACGATGAGTACCAAATATCTGGGCGAGACGTTCGACATACACGGTGGCGGCATGGACCTGCTCTTCCCCCACCACGAGTGCGAGATAGCCCAGTCGGTCGCCGCACAGGGCCACGAAACGGTACGTTACTGGATGCATAACAACATGATTACCATCAACGGGCAGAAGATGGGTAAGTCGCTGGGCAACTTCATCACCCTCGACCAGTTCTTCACCGGCAATCACCCGCTGCTCACCCAGGCCTATGCCCCGATGACGATACGCTTCTTTATACTGCAAGCCCAGTACCGCAGCACGCTCGATTTCAGCAACGAAGCCCTGCAAGCCGCCGAGAAGGCATGGCAGCGCCTCTCCGAGGGGTGGAACAACCTTTCCCGCATTGTCCCCGCCTCCGAGACGACGGTCGACGTCAAGGAGCTCCGCGCCAAGTGCTACGAGGCCATGAACGACGACCTCAACACCCCCATTGTCATCTCCCATCTCTTCGACGGCGTGCGTGCCATCAATACCGTGCTGGCAGGTCATGCCACCATCAACGAAGCCGACCTTTGCGAGCTGAAAGAGACATTCTCGACCTTCATGTTCGACATTCTCGGTCTGCGGCTCGACGCCGCCGAGGCCGGCGGTGCCGCGCTCGAACCCTTTGAAAAGGCTGTCGACCTGCTGCTCGAAGTGCGCCGCGAGGCCAAGAGCCGCAAAGACTGGGCCACGTCCGACCTCATTCGCGACCGCCTCTCCGCCATAGGCTTTGAGATAAAAGACACCAAGGAAGGCACCGAGTGGAAAATAAAATAACATAGTCGTCGTGTACCGACGGTCGAAGGGGTTGTGCCACAATTTCGTGCCACAACCCCTTTCGCTCTACACCATACGACCCCATACCGTTACCACACCCCCGCTATGGCGCAATGGAATCCCTGGCACGGTTGCCACAAGATAAGCGAAGGGTGCCGGCACTGTTACGTCTACCGCATCGACAGCCGGCACGGCCGCGACAGTTCGCAGGTGAGCCTCACCCGCGACTACGACCTGCCTGTGCGCCGTCTGCGCGACGGTCGGTACAAGATACCCTCGGGTGAGACGGTCTATACCTGCTTCTCGTCCGATTTCCTGCTCTCCGATGCCGACCCGTGGCGCCCCGAGGCCTGGGCGATGATGCGTCGCCGCAGCGACCTGCACTTCCTTTTCATTACCAAACGCATAGAGCGGCTGGCCGCCCTGCTGCCGCCCGACTGGGGCGAGGGCTACTCTCACGTTACACTCTGCTGCACGGTCGAAAATCAGGAGCGGGCCGACTATCGCCTTCCCTTCTATCTGGCCGCTCCGCTGGCCCGTCGCATCATCGTGTGTGAACCGCTTCTCGGCCCTATCGACCTCTCACTCTACCTCTCGCCGGCCATCGACGAGGTGATAGCCGGAGGCGAGTCGGGGCCCGATGCCCGTCCCTGCCACTATGAGTGGGTGCTCGACCTGCGCCGGCAGTGTGTCGAGGCCGGCGTGGCATTTTCGTTCAAGCAGACGGGCGCAAACTTCTACAAGGCGGGGCGACACTACGCCGTGCCCCGGCCGTTGCAGCATGCGCAGGCCCGTAGGGCCGGCATCGATTTCTCACCCCGCGGAGCGGCCCCGATGCCGGGGCAACCCTCGCTTTTTGGGTGAAAATTCTTGTTTTTAAATCATATATGAATTTGTAAGTATTTTTATTTGCTACAAAAAATTATGATCTATGTTAAGGGTAATAGATAGCTTGGAATTAATAAATTCTAGAGTTTTGTGTAAAGACAAAAACGGGAAACTTGATGAAGCAATTCATATTCAGGGAACACTAGATGGAGCATGTTCTATATATTCATTGTTAATGGACCTTCTTATTCTTCGTGTAATAAATCATTCTGATATTAGAATATATAATACATCAAAAGATTACGGTATAAAAAAGTTTCTTAAGATTTTAAGAGAAAAAAATGGTATGCATATAGAGGGTCGTTACTATCAATGGATTCAGAAGCAAATAAATACCTATATTCCGGATAGGGTCTCATGTTTTAGGAAAAAAATTTTGATATTGAAATCGTTTCTCAATATATTAACAATAATATACCTGTAATGCTTTCTATACTAAATAAAAAGATAGCGCATTCTATTTTATGTATTGGCTATGAAAGTAATGAACAGAATGATATTACAAAGTTACTATGTTTAGATCCTAGTAGTGTTAGAAGTGAAATATGCTATTGGAATTCGTATATAGATTTACTACCGAATGTGAAAACAAAAATATATAGATTTTATTACTCGACAATGAATGAGTATGTGTCATTGGATGATATGCTTATTATTGAAAAGAAATGAGTTCCTAGTTCTGATGGATTCTAGTTCTTTCGGAGCGGCCCCGCAGCCGGGGCAACCCTCGCTTTTTGGGTGAAAACTCTTGTTTTTGTCGCAGAAAATGTCGATATTGGGTCGTTGTCTTAAAACGATGCGATTATGAAAAATACGTTTATTGCTCTCTTTCTTGTCTTGTTTTTCGGTATTGATGCAATGGGGCAGGAAATTTATCCTTACCGCAATAGTGAAGGAAAATTCGGGTATAAGGAGAAATCGGGAAAGATTGTCATCCCGGCCCAATATGACCGAGCCTTCAATTTCTCCGATGGGCTGGCCGTTGTGGTAATCGATGGTATGGCAGGATATATCGACTCGCAGGGGGCTCTCGTAATTGCTGCCGGATTTGACATGGCAGGCTCTTTTTCACAGGGGCTGGCCGGTGTGAAAATGGGTGGCAAGTGGGGATTTATCAATAAATCGGGAGAGTTGGTCATTCCCTGCCGCTACGACAAGGTGTGGGCTTTTTCCGGAGGACAGGCCAAGGTGAAGGTGGCCGGCAAATACGGTACCATCGATATGACGGGGCATTATGTCATTCCGGCCCGTTTTGAAGCCCTTTGGTTTTTCTCCGAAAATCTGGGTCGCATCAAGTTGAGTGGAAAGTATGGTTTCATTGATAAGAACGGTGAGATTGTCATTCCTTGCCAATACGATGAGGCATGGGCTTTTGTCGATGGCTTGGCCCGTGTGAAAATGAATGGTCGGTGGGGTTATATCGACACTACCGGAAAATGGTTCGATTCCAAAAAGAATGGAACCGATTGGGTCAATCAGCAAGACAATATGTATTGATTCGGTGAGAGGAGGGGAGGTTATGTGCTTTCTCTCCGATTTTACCGGTTGACCTTTTTCGTGGCATATTTCCCGATAAACTCGATGAGGCTGTGGTTGCTGGCTTCGTTTATCGCTGTGTCGTCGCCCGCCTGGCTCAGGTAGGGAGGCAGTTCGCCGCACACGTCGATGCCTAACACGTCGTCGTGAGCCATGATGATGTGCAGGAGCGATTCGAGTTGCGGCAGGGTCATCGAGCCCTGGTCCCAGTTGGTTGTGGCGAAACGGGGCGAGAGCACATCTTTGTCGACCGAGAGGTAGAGGGGTTCGTGAATATGCCTTTCAGAGAAAAACTGCCAGGCCTTTTTCGATGCGAGCGATTGTTCGCTGAAAAAAATCAGCCGACTGTCATAACCCTCCATTTCGCTTTTCAACGCTTCGTTGGCACCTACGAGGCACACCTTCTGCAAGAAGGGGTTGGTGTCGAGCATGGTGCGCACCCAGCAGCCGCACGAGAGCAGTTCGTCGAAGAGGGTAGGCTGCATGTCGGGGTGATGGTCGAAAAGCACGAGCGAGAAGGGCCGGCCGATTTTGTCGGTCCACAACTTGGTTACATAGTGATAGTCGCCCGAGTCGATGAGGTGCAGTCCCTCGGGTGGGAACGGTGCGAGCATCTCTTGCAATTGCTTGTACGACTCTGGGCTGCAATAGCAGTCGGTGCCTTGCAGGCGGGTACAGTCGATCCATGTGGCGGGATACTGGTGCAGGAAAGGCTGCGTTTCGTAGCTGTGGGTAAAGTTGAGTATGACAAGCGATTGTTTCATGGGGATAAAAAAATACGCTCCCACTGTGGAGCGGGAGCGTATGTAAGAAATGTGGTTATTTAACTTCGATTTGTTTCGAGTGTTTTACCGGTTCTTCTTTCGGCAATTTGGGAAGATCAATCGTCAAGACACCATCTTTGACCGAAGCCGATATTTTTTCTCTGTCGACATTTTCGGGCAGAATCATTGTCTGCTGGAATTTGCTGTATGAAAATTCGCGACGCAGGTAATGACCGTTTTTCTTGTTTTCGTCTTTGTTTTCCGATTTCTTTTCCATCGTGATGACCAAGTTGTTGTCTTCGTCAAGATGAACGTTAAAATCGTCTTTTGTCATGCCGGGAGCTGCAACCTCTACGGCATATTCGTTATCGTGTTCGACTACATTGATGGCCGGAGCGGTAGCATTGGTTTTTTCCATCCATTCGGTATCAAAGAAATCATTGAAAATGTCAGGCAACCAATTTTGGTTTTTTCTCATCATAGGTACCATAATATAATCTCCTATATTTAATGTTCAACAATCAGTTTTTGGATGATTCCGACTTTTTCAAATCGAAATCACCAAGGATTAGGCAAATTCCGTGCCAAAAGAAAATGGTCTGGATATTGGACAAAATGTCTTTATTATCAAGCATATAATGACAAAATTTCGCCGTTGTGCTGTCAAATTTTCACCTCTGTAATGGCCGCGAGGAGCAGGGTGGAATATGTGGGGTGATTGAGATGCCAAAAGGTATGGCGAGGGGGTAGGAAAAGATGGAGATACGCCAAGGAGAGGCCGGCGATGCAAGTGATGTTTTGTGAGGACGTTGCCGGCCGGGAAGCAGCAGGGCGGCCCCTCTTGCGAGAGCCGCCCTGTCGATGAGGTGAAACGGCAGGAGCCGCCTTAGAACGAAAATTGTTCGAGTTTCATCTCGGCCAGTGCTTCCAGGCGAGGCACAAGCGTGGTGAAGTGGGGTGTTTTCATGTGGGCGTCGAGTGTCTTCTCGTCGCTCCACGTTTCGCAGATGATAAACACGTTTTTGCGGGTGGCGCTTTCGAAAATGTCGTAGGCGATGCACCCGGCATCGTGCAGCGATTTCTCCACCAGTTCGTGAGCCGTTTTCAATACTTCGTTCCGTTTGCTCTCTTCGCAACGGATAAATACGTTCATTCTTATCATAGTGTCGGAATTAAAAAAAGGGTGTCAGTTACAAGACCAGAACGCCGGCGGGCCCGGAAAGGTTTGCCGACGGCGGTCAGGAAAACGACTCCTGTTGCAGGGGACGGTCGCTTTCCAAGGTGATTTCGCCCACGAGCGACATGTTCATCAGGCGGCGCACCTCGTCGGTCGAGTAGCCGTGTCCCAGCAGGAACATGAGTTTGGTGACGGCGGCTTCGACCGTGCTGTCATAACCGCTGGTGACCCCGGCTTCGAGGAGCTGGCGTCCGTTTTCGTAGCGTTTCATGTCGACCGAGCCCGACGGGCATTGGGTGATGTTGATGATGACCAGGCCGCGCTGCGTTGCATCGCGTACGGCCTTGACAAACCATTCCCGTTGCGGGGCGTTGCCCGTGCCGAAGGTCTTCATCACGACGGCTTTCAGCCCTTCCATTTTCAGCACCTCGGTGACGATGCGTTCCTGTATGCCCGGGAAGAGGGTGAGCACGATGACGTTGGTATCGTAGAGGAAGTGCGGTTTGAGGGTCTTCTCGGGTGCCGGGGGCGGCAGTATGCGGCGGGTATAGTAGTTGATGTGCACGCCCACGTCGGCCAGATTGGGGTAGTTGTGGGAGCAGAAGGCGTTGAAGTTCTCGGCATTGACTTTGGTGGTGCGGTTGCCTCGCAGCAGCTGGTCTTGGAACAAGATGCACACCTCGGGCACCATGGGGCTGCCGTCGGGGCGTTTGGCCGTGGCGATTTCGATGGCCGTGATGAGGTTTTCCTTGCCGTCGGTGCGCAGCACGCCGATGGGGAGCTGGCTGCCGGTGAAGATGACCGGCTTGGCGAGGTTTTCGAGGGCGAAGCTCATGGCCGAGGCCGTGTAGGCCATCGTGTCGGAGCCATGCAGCACCACGAAACCGTCGAAGAGGTCGTAGTTGTCGTAGATGATGCGCGCCAGCTCGACCCACAGTTGCGGATCCATGTCGGACGAGTCGATGGGCGGATTGAACTGCACCGAGGAGATGTGGCATTGTATCTGTTTCAGCTCGGGAATGTGCTGCACGAGGTGGTCGAACGTGAAGCTCTCCAATGCTCCGGTTTCGGGGTTGCGTATCATGCCGATGGTGCCACCGGTGTAGATGAGCAGGACTGAGGGGAGTGAAGTCTCGGTCGTCATGGCTGTCAAAAGGATAGGGTTGAATTTTGCTACAAAAATAGCCAAAATTCCCCGGTATCCTCTCTTATTGACTGTGTTTTTGTAAAGAGAACCCGGTTTTTTCGGTTGTTTTGTCTATTTATTCCCACTCTACCCGTAAAAAGTTGAGTTGCGTGGCGCCGCCGTCGACCGTCCCGGTATGTTGTACGCCGACCCCGCCGAAATCGTTCGGCTCTATTTCCGTCTCCATTTCGACCGAGAGTTTCACCTCGGGTCGTCCCGGCAGGACATAGTATGTTGCATCGGTGTGCGCCGTGGCGCGCAGCCGCTGCCCCGTTGCTTCGAGGGTGATGCGGCAAGGTGTCCTGAAACATGACGAGGTGACCGGCTCGCCGATGGGTGTTACCGTGCCGTGGTCATATTTGACGAAGAGGAAATCAATGGCGTCGCCATATTTCGTGGTGCGTATCAGCCGTAGGGCATATCCCGAGAGCGTGGTGTGGTCGAACTTGATGAACAGGTCGAGATACTGCTGCCGCGCACTGGCAAAGCCTTGTCCGGCCGTCTTGGCCGGTGACGCGACAAGCTCTACCTTCATGTCGCCGAAGCGGTCGCCCACGGGTGTGTACCGCAGGCGGGCTCCCACGCGGCTTTGTACCAGCCCCAGACCCTCACGGGCACCGTTTACGCCGTGGCCGTAATACCAATGGTCTTGGGAGTTATCGACCGTCCAGTCATAATCTTGGGTATCGGCCGGCTTGTACCCGTCGAGCGTCCAGAATCCCGGAAGCAACTTCAACTGCTGCGTCGTGGGCAGGGTCGAAAAGTCGGTGGTGAGCGACGATGCGTCGTCGGTTATCTTTCTCGACTTGACGGGCCCGTATATGACCCGGTATTCCTCCCCCGCTTTGCAGCGGATATTCCGGGGTGTGACGGCGGCCATCAGATAGCAGCCCTTGTCTCCGGTCGAAAGGCGGTAGGAGCAGAGCGGCTTGCCCAGGTTCGACGCCGCCACGGGAATGGCGTTGCGGCCCGACTTGTCGGAGCATCGGTACCACGTCACCGACGACAAATCTTCCCGTTCGGAGTCGAGGGTATAATGCAGGTGCAATGTCCCGTTTTCATATGCGATGCGGGGCTTGTCGACAAAAGCGGGAGCGGGGAGCGTGCGGGGGCGGGCATGGACGATGGCGGCCGCACAAAGACCTTCGGGCGTGGCCGCTGTCACGGCCACTTCCCGCACTTCGTCGCGGTCGTGTATCGACTCGACCCGGCAGCTGCCCTTGTCGGGCGACGGTGTGATGCGCACATAGGCCGAGTCTTCGGGCGAAAGGCTCCAAGAGAGCTGCCCGATGGCCCGGGGCTTGCAACCCGGCCGGGCGGCCGTCGCAGCCAGGGTGATGCCTTCCTGTCCCGTTTCGATGGTTTCACGGGTCGGTGCTATCCACATCTTCGTGGGAATGTCGGTCAGGTCGCGTTGCAGCCGTTTCCCGACGGCGACAATCTGTTCCCGGGTGTGGCAGGGGTCCCAATCGTCGTCGCCCCGCAGGAGGTTGTATAGGTTGTATATCGTGTCTCTCCCCACGACGATGCGGTAGGCATCGAGCAGCGGTTTCCCGGTGAGGTCGATGCTTGTTTCGGGGGAGTTGCTTCCCATGGGACAGGGGCTGCCGTTGAAACGGAGCCCGGCATGGTAGTAGCGCTCTTCGCGCAGGGGAAAGTCGCGCCAGTTGCAATCTCTGACATGCTCGCCGTGTATGTGGGTGTCGATGGCGGCAACCGGCCCTCTTGACTTGACGAAGTATTGCGTGCCCCGGCTCATCGAGGTTATGTCGCAGTGGAGAAACACGGCACCGTTCCCCTCGGTATGTCCGAAAGGCCGCGGGGCATAAAATTCGAGCGTGCAGTCCTTATACACGCCCGTCCCGCACAGGGCGTCGTCGGTGCACTCCATGTGGCACCCGAGAAACAGGGCGCGCCTGGCTCCGGCGAAATTGCACAGGTTGAGCCGGCTGATGAAGCGGACATTCCGGCAGAACACGCGGTCGCTGTTGCAGATGGCCAGTTGTGCCTGCACGATGGCGCTGCCGCGTCGGGGGCGGTTCAGCTCGGGGCGGAGCGGATAGTCGAGGTCGACGTTGCAGTAGTTTCCCAGGGTGAGATTCTCGCAGGTTACCTCGTCGCTATCGAAATAGAAGAGCGTGAAATTGCCTACCGCTCCCATCGTCTGCCCCCGGTTGCCCGCCAAGACCACTTTCGACGGGTCGTCGGTGAGCCCTTTGAGATGCAGGCCGTCGCAACGTACGATAAGGCCATAGGGCGTGCTGCCCTGCTGCGGCCGGCGCACCGACGGGTCGTCGGGGTCATCGACCCAATAGACCCAGGGGGCGAAATAGAGTTTCATGGGTGTTTCGGCCGTTCCGGGAGTCAGATGGCCGACGGCCTCTTGCACCGAAGTGTAGACGTAGGGATACACCCGGCTTATGGTGTCGGGCAGCGAGCCGTCGATAAAAAATGTCTTGGGGCCGAGCGTGATGGTGTCGGTGCGGTAGATGACGGTCTTGCCGTCGAAATATATGGGGTCGGCGGGGTCGGTGGCTTGGTAGGGATACTGTGCCGACAAGGTGGCTGCACATAAGAGTGCCGGTAAAAGAAGGCGTGTTTTTTTCATGATTCCCGGATAAATACATTCAAAGATAGGGATAAAATTCATCATAATCCCTTCATTCTGAAAAAACGAAACGAAAAAGACCTTTATGCCGACGCTTTTTGCTACATTTGCACAAAATCGCGATAATATGTCTACACTTCTTTCCCGTCTCGAACAGGCGCGGGTGGCTTCGCGCCGGCTCAACCTGCTCGATGAGGAGCGCATCAATGCCGTACTGCTCGATGTTGCCGATGCAACCGACGCCCGGGCCGAACACATCTTGTCGGAGAATGCCCGCGACCTAGCCCTCATGGACAAGAACAACCCCAAGTATGACCGTTTGCAGTTGACCCGGCAGCGACTGGCCGACATCACCTCGGACATGCGCCGCGTGGCCGGTTTGCCCTCGCCGCTGGGACGGGTGCTCGCCGAGTGGGAGCGCCCCAACGGCATGGCCATTCGCAAGGTGTCGGTACCATTCGGCGTGATAGGAATTATCTACGAGGCGCGTCCCAATGTGACTTTCGATGTCTTCTCGCTCTGTTTCAAGGCCGGCAGCGCCTGCGTGCTCAAAGGCGGGAGCGACGCCCACTTCTCCAACACCGCGATTGTCGAGGTTATCAACAGTGTGTTGGTAAAACATGGAATCGACTCGAACACAGTGGTTTTGCTTCCCAATGACCGCGAGGTTATCAACGAGTTGTTGACAGCCTCGGGCTATGTCGACCTCATCATTCCCCGGGGCAGCAAGGGGCTCATCGACTTTGTGCGGCAAAATGCCAAGGTGCCGGTCATCGAGACCGGGGCCGGTGTGTGCCACACCTATTTCGACCGCGCCGGCGACCTCGAAAAGGGGCGCGACATCGTGTTCAACGCCAAGACCCGCCGCGTGTCGGTGTGCAACGCCCTCGACTGCCTCATCGTGCACCGCGAGCGGCTCGCCGACCTGCCCGCCCTCTGCGCTCCGCTGGCCGGGAAAGATGTCATCATCTATGCCGACGGGCCGGCTCTTACCGCCCTGCAAGGCGCCTATCCCGAGGCGTTGTTGCGGCCGGCCGACGACCATAGCTTCGGCACCGAGTTTCTCGACTACAAGATGGCGCTGAAAACCGTCGATTCGCTCGACGGCGCCCTCCAACACATAGCCCGCTACTCCTCGCAGCACAGCGAGTGCATCGTGAGCGAAGATGCCGGAGCCTGTGCCCGCTTCACCCGCGAGGTCGATGCCGCCTGTGTCTACACCAACGTGTCGACCGCCTTTACCGATGGCGGCCAGTTCGGCTTCGGTGCCGAGATAGGCATCAGCACCCAGAAGCTCCACGCTCGCGGGCCCATGGCTCTGCCCGAGCTTACCAGCTACAAATATATTGTTACCGGAAACGGACAAGTGCGAAAATAACAAAAAAACATTCCGATATGAGACATTTCACTTCTGTCAAAGACCTGGGCGACCTGCACGCCGCCCTGCAAGAGGCCTTCGCCGTGAAGGCCGACCGTTTTGCCTACCAGCATTTGGGAAAGAACAAGACGCTCATCATGATTTTCTTCAATTCGAGCCTGCGCACCCGCCTCAGCACCCAAAAGGCAGCCATGAACCTGGGCATGAACGTCATCGTACTCGACATCAACCAGGGTGCCTGGAAACTCGAAACCGAGCGCGGCGTCATCATGGACGGTGACAAGACCGAGCACCTGCTCGAAGCCATTCCCGTCATCGGTTGCTACTGCGACGTCATCGGCGTGCGCTCCTTTGCCCGTTTTGAAAACAAGGCCGACGATTACGAAGAGAAAATCATCTCGCAGTTTATTCAATACTCGGGACGCCCCGTGTTCAGCATGGAGGCGGCCACCCGTCACCCGCTGCAAAGCTTTGCCGACCTCATCACCATCGAGGAGTACAAGAAGACCCCGCGTCCCAAGGTCGTGCTCACCTGGGCCCCTCACCCCAAGGCGCTGCCGCAGGCCGTGGCCAACTCGTTTGCCGAGTGGATGAACGAGACCGACTATGACTTTGTCATCACCCACCCCAAGGGGTACGAACTCGACCCCCGCTTCGTGGGAAAGGCCCGCGTGGAGTATGACCAGCGCAAGGCCTTCGAAGGTGCCGACTTCATTTATGCCAAGAACTGGTCGGCCTATACCGACCCCAACTACGGCAAGGTTATCAGCACCGACCGCTCCTGGACCGTCGATGCAGAGAAGATGGCGCTTACCAACAACGCCTACTTCATGCACTGCCTGCCCGTGCGCCGCAACATGATTGTTACCGACGAGGTCATCGAGAGCCCGCAGTCGATTGTCATTCCCGAAGCCGCCAACCGCGAAATCTCGGCGCAGGTCGTCCTGAAAAAGATTCTCGAAAGCCTTTGATTCGCGGCACCGCTTCGCATATTGCCCGAAAAGTCGTACCTTTGCCCTCTCGCCGTGCCGTGCTGCCGCATGTCGGGGCGGGAGAGTAAAATCCTAAACAAGAAATTATGAAAGTCGAAAACCAAATAGCACAAGCCCTCTCGGAGGCCATCGAAGCCCTCTACGCAACGAAGGTCGCCCCCGAATCACTGGGTTTGCAGAAGACCAAGAAAGAGTTTGAAGGCAACCTCACGCTGGTGGTGTTTCCCTTCCTCAAAGCCTCGCACAAGTCGCCCGAGGCGACAGCCACCGAGATAGGCGAGTATATCAAGGCTCAACACCCCGAGTTGGTTGCCTCGTACAATGTGGTGAAGGGATTCCTCAACCTGGTCATTGCCCCTGCCTGCTGGGTGAGCCAACTCAATGCCATCGCCGCCGCTCCCCACTACGGGGTGCGCGAGGTCGCTCCCGATGCTCCGCTGGTGATGATTGAGTACTCCTCGCCCAATACCAACAAACCCCTGCACCTGGGCCATGTGCGCAACAACCTGCTGGGTTACAGCCTGGCCTGCATCATGAAGGCCTGCGGCAACCGGGTGGTGAAGACCAACATCGTCAACGACCGCGGTATCCACATCTGCAAGTCGATGCTGGCCTGGGAGAAGTGGGGCAATGGCATCACCCCCGAAAAGGCCGGCAAGAAGGGCGACCACCTCATCGGTGACTTCTATGTGCTCTTTGACAAGCACTACAAGCAGGAGCTGGCCGAGTTGCAGGCCAAGGGCATGAGCAAGGAGGAGGCCGAAGCCGCTTCGCCCCTCATGGCCGAAGCGCGCGAGATGCTGCGCAAGTGGGAGGCCGGCGATGCCGAGGTGCGCCGCGTGTGGGAGATGATGAACAGTTGGGTCTATGCCGGATTTGACGAGACCTACCGCCGTCTCGGTGTCGACTTCGACAAAATCTATTACGAGTCGCAGACCTACCTCGAAGGCAAGGAGAAGGTGCTCGAAGGGCTCGAAAAGGGCGTGCTCTTCCGCAAGGACGACGGCTCGGTGTGGGCCGACCTCACCGACGAGGGGCTCGACCAGAAACTGCTGCTCCGGGCCGACGGCACGTCGGTGTATATGACACAGGACATCGGCACGGCCAAGCTGCGTTTCCGCGACTATCCCATCGACCGCATGATTTATGTCGTGGGCAATGAGCAGAACTACCACTTCCAGGTGCTCTCGATACTCCTCGACCGTCTCGGCTTCAAGTGGGGCCGCGACCTGGTGCACTTCTCCTACGGCATGGTGGAACTGCCCGAGGGCAAGATGAAGTCGCGCGAAGGTACGGTGGTCGACGCCGACGACCTCATCGACGAGATGGTGAATACCGCCCGCGAAACATCGGCCGAGCTGGGCAAGCTCGACGGCTGTACGCCCGAAGAGGCCGACGCCGTGTCGACCATGGTGGGACTGGGTGCTCTCAAATATTTTATCTTGAAGGTCGACCCCCGCAAGAACATGACCTTCAACCCCAAGGAGTCTATCGACTTCAACGGCAACACGGGTCCCTTTATCCAGTACACCCACGCCCGCATCTGCTCGGTGCTGCGCAAGGCGGCCGATGAGGGAATCGCCGTTCCTGCCGAGGCTTCGGCGCATATCACCTTGTCGGACAAGGAGATTTCGCTCGTTCAGAACCTGGCGGCCTTCCCCGATGTGGTGGCCGAGGCCGGCAAGCAATACAGCCCCGCCCTTATCGCCAACTACACCTACGACCTGGTGAAAGAGTATAACCAGTTCTACCACGACTTCTCGATTCTGCGCGAGAGCGATGCCGAGGTCAAAGCCTTCCGCCTGCTGCTCTCGGCACAGGTGGCACGGGTCGTGCGCACGGCCATGTCGCTGCTGGGTATTCAGGTGCCCGACCGCATGTAAAAACAGCCATTCGGTATAATTTCTGAAAACTCCGCCTCAACGAGGTGGAGTTTTTTTGTGCCGGAAGATTATTTTTGACTCAAATTTCGTAGGTTTGCAACTACCGATAAACCCCATCTTTCCTTGCCATGAGACACACACGCGTTACCTCTATCATCTTGTCCCTCCTGTTGGGAGGAACGGTCGCACACGCCACCCCTTCGCCCACGATGGCACCCGACACGCTGCTGCTGCCCGAGACACTGGCCTTACCCCCTCTGCCCGATACCCTTCCGGCTGCCTCGGTACCCCTCGGCGACCGCCGTGACTATGCCGAGGTGAAGAGCGATTTTCCCATGTGGGAAGGCCCTTTCGGCCCGACGTGGGACAGCATCAGCGCCCCCTATCCCGATGAGGTGGCGTGGTTGCGGCAGGCCAAGTTCGGCTTTTGGGTGCACTTCGGCCCCCAGGCGGTGGGAGAGTGCGGCGACTGGTATGCCCGCCGGCTCTATCAACGCGATTATCCCGCCTACAAGGCCCATCTCGAAAAATACGGCCACCCCTCGCAGGTGGGCTACAAAGATGTACTGCGCACCTGGAACCCCGACCGTCTCGACCCGGCGGCCTATACCCGACTCTTCTACGAGGCCGGTGCCCGTTACCTCTTTATCCTGGGAGTGCATCACGACAACTATGACTTGTGGAACTCGCGTTACCAGCCGTGGAACGCGGTCAACATCGGTCCGCACCGCGACCTGCTGGGTGAGTGGGCCGCGGCTGTCCGGGAGCAGGGCATGCACTTCGGCATCACCTTCCATCACGAGTACACCTGGTGGTGGTGGCAGACGGCCTTTGAGAGCGACTCTACCGGCCCTTATGCCGGCGTTCCCTACGACGGACGCCTCGTCTACGAGAGTGCCGAGGGCCGGTGGTGGGAACCCTATCCGCTGCAATGGCTTTACGGGATAAACCTGCGGGAGTACAAGACGATGGACGAGTTTGTGAACCGTCCCGAAGAGGGCATCTTCACCCGCCATCAGGACTATGCCCGCTGGTACACCACGCAATGGGCCCTGCGCATCGAAGACGCCATCGAGAAGTACGACCCCGACTTTATCTACACCGACGGCAACACCCTGCAACCCTTTTGCGGCATACGCACCGGTACCGGCACCAAGAGCGATGCCGCCCAGCGGGTCATCGCCTCGTACTACAACCGGGCGTTGAAGAAGCATGGAGAGGTCGACGTGTTCAGCATCGTCAAGTTCCACCCGGCCGGCCGTCGCGGTATCGTGACGACCTTTGAAAACACCGTTCCCAAGGACATCAAACGCGACCAGATGTGGATAGGCGAGGCTCCCGTGGGCGACTGGTTCTATGCCGAGGGCATCGACTACAATGCCGTGTCGGTGGTGCGCTACTTGCTCGAATGTGTGTCGCGCGACGGGAATTGCGCCGTGAACATACCCATACGCCCCGACGGTTCGCTCGACTCGGCCTGCGTCGACATGTTGCACGAGATAGGAGCCTGGGTGCGGGTCAATGCCGCCGGTATCTACGGCAGTCGGGCGTGGCGCGTGTGGGGTGAGTCGCCGCTGACCCCGGCTACGATGACGCCCCGTGGCAAACTCGGACGCCGCCAGGCCGAGGTGCCTTTTACGACGGGTGATTTCCGTTTTACCCTCGGAGCCGACAGTGCCCTCTATGCCTATTGCATGCAGGTGCCCCGTGCCGGTGAGACGCTTGTCATACGCTCTCTTTCCCGCGAAGCGGCACAGGTTAAAGCCGTCTCCCTTATGGGCAGCGATGCCCCTGTGGAGTGGCGGCAGACGCGCAACGCACTTATTCTCCGTTGCCCCGCCGAGGTCGAGCAGTGCCGCATTACCGCCACCTTCCGCATAGAGATACAATAGATATAATACAAGATATAATACAGCCTCCAATTTTATAGTGGAAGTTGTAGAAGAGAATATGAAAAGTTTTTGTTTTATAAGATGAATATCTGTTACAATGAATATTTGGAAGCTCTCTTTGAGGAATGGAATGCTCTCAGTTTAAAGAATGGACATGGAATCATTACCAAAGATGGTCTGATGCGGAAAAAAGACACAGATGTGAATATTTTATGGGCACATTCTCCAAAACGGGTGATGTTCTTACTCAAAGATCAACCTTATAGTGAAGGAGATGATATTCGGAATTGGATGATTCTTCCCGATACAGATAAGAACGCTGCAAGAAACCGAAATCTTTCATCGACCTTTCTCAAAAGGTTGTCTTACTTGTTTTATGGCATGATGCATAATGTCGTAGCATGGGAAAGTATTACAAAAGAGCTGGTTGTTGAGTGTTTTAATTCATGTCCTGTTGCGTTTGTAGAAGCTAAAAAACAAAGCGGCACATCTTCGGTGAAAAATTTGGAGATGGACAGATATATTCAAAAGTACAAAGAGTTCTTAATACAGGAAATAAATATACTGCAACCCAATATCATTGTTTGTTGTGGGGAACCTCAATACCATTTTGCTTTAAACATGTTGTATGATAAGAGTCAATTGGAGTTGATCGATCAGAATGTTTATTGTGATTTGGTCGGGAAAAAGGTCATTATATATGCACCTCACCCATCTTACAGAAGAATGAGTCATGAGGGGTATTTTGATTCAGTAATGTGGCATTGGAAAAAGTTTATGGAAAAATATCCCGATTTTCCGAATATTTTTCCATAAACAAATCTATGTCATAATTTGAAGAATAGCTGTTGGCTATTCTTCTCTTTTTTTGATGGAATTCTATCGTGCGAAGTAGCGGTCGAGAATCTCCTGGGCGGCGGTGAAGGGGCTCTCTTCGCCCACGAGCACGCGGCGCTCTTTCTCGGTCAGCAGCCGGGCGATGTCGGGATTCTGGTAGAAGTGGGCCCGCAACTGTTCGTCGATGGTCTCGGTGAGCCAGTAGCGCGACTGTTCGCGGCGACGGCGGTCGAAGTAGCCGTTCTTTTTCACAAAGGCCATATAGTCGTCTATCATCTTCCAGACCTTGTCGATGCCTATCTCGTAGTAGCCCGAGTAGGTGAGTACCTGCGGCTCCCAGCCCGACGGGGTGGGGGGAAAGAGGTGCAGGGCGTTGCGGAAGTGGGCCTGTGCCAGCTTGGCTTTCTCGATGTTGTTGCCGTCGGCCTTGTTGATGACGATGCCGTCGGCCATCTCCATGATGCCCCGTTTGATGCCTTGCAGTTCGTCGCCCGTGCCGGCCAGCTGGATAAGGAGGAAGAAGTCGACCATCGAGTGTACGGCGGTCTCGGACTGTCCCACGCCCACGGTCTCGACGAAGATGGTGTCGAAGCCTGCGGCTTCGCACAGGATAATGGTCTCGCGTGTCTTACGGGCCACGCCGCCCAGCGAGCCGGCCGACGGTGAAGGGCGTATGAAGGCGTTTTTCTCCTGAGAGAGCCGCTCCATGCGGGTCTTGTCGCCAAGTATGCTCCCCTTTGAGCGCTCGCTGCTGGGGTCGATGGCCAGCACGGCCAGTTTGCTGCCCCGGCCCAGCACATGCAGTCCGAAGGCATCGATCGATGTACTCTTGCCCGACCCCGGTACGCCGGTGATGCCGATGCGCACCGAATGTCCGGCGTAGGGCAGACAGCCGGTGATGACCTCCTGGGCAATGGCCTGATGCTCGGGCAGCTGGCTCTCGACCAGTGTGACGGCCTGGCTCAGCACGGTAATGTTGCCTTTGCGTATCTCTTCGATGTATTCGGCGGCGGTGTATTCGCGGCGGCGGTGTTGCAGTTTCTGTGCCAGATAGGGGTTTATCGACGGAGGGTGGCTGACGCCCTGATTGACCGACAGTCCGGCATATTCGCTGTTGTTCTCGATATGTTTCATGGGGCAGGGTTAAGGTGTTTGCTACTTGGAGGTGGAGTCTTGCCGCTTATCGGGCCACTTATCGGGTGACGGGGCGGCAGTTCGCCCGCCGGGTAGTCGCGGGTCGAAGGTTCGGCGCTGTTGTTGCCGTTGTCGGGAATCACCACGCCTTTCACTTGCAGGGTGGTGCGGTCGGGCTTGGTGTTGGAGTAGACAAAGATGTACTTGGTAAACTCTCCCGGACGGTGGCGGGTGCGGTATTCGACAGTCATCTCGGCCGTGTCGCCCGGAGCGATGGGGTGTTCGGGGTAGGAGGGTACCGTGCAGCCGCACGATGCTTGCGCGCGGAGTATGACGAGCGGCGTCTTCCCTTCGTTGACGAAGCGGAAGGTGCAGGTGGCGTTGCCGTCTTTCTCGTAGAGGGTACCGAAGTCGTGTGTGAGCTTGTCGAACGATATTTTCGTCAGTTTGCGGGCAGCCTGCATCGGCAGCAGGGCGATGAGGAGCATCCCGACGATGAGAATCGATTTGCGGGTCATGGTTGTAAAATATTGATAATAAAGTTTATGTATGTGTGTATGCTCCTATGGGGAGAAATACAGTAGTCACAAAAATACGATTTTTCGTTTATTCTCCTCCTCCCGTTCCCGCTTTTTTCGATAACGCCCGGCTCTTTAAGAATTTTTGGGAGAAAGGCTCTCTTCTCCTTGAAAAAACTTTATCGGAGAGGAGAAGCTTTTACTACGCTGTTTTTTCAATCTGACGGATTTGGCCTATTTTTGTGGCGAAAATCTGCAAGACAAGGAGGTCCGGCATTTGACAGTGCCGGTAAGAAACAAAAAATCAAACCCTTTCAATACGGATATTTTATGAAAAGAGTCTGCATGAAAACCGCAATGCTTCTCGTTGCATGGTGTTGCACGATGGGTGCGTGGGCCTATGATTTTGAGGCCGACGGTATTTATTACGGAATTACCTCCACCGCCGACAAGACGGTCGAGGTCGTGGTCGGCGATGCCAAATACAGTGGTGATGTAACCATTCCGGCTACGGTCGCTTATAATGGCATGACCTATCGGGTTACCTCGATCGGAGAACATGCTTTTTATAATTGCAGTAATCTGGCCTCCATCGTGATACCCGAGGGAGTTACCTCGATTAGAGACTATGCTTTTTATGATTGCAGTAGTCTTACCTCCATCGTGATACCCAAAGGGCTTACCTCGATTGGAAACAGTGCTTTTCATGATTGCAGCAGCCTGGCCTCCATCACTCTTCCTGAAAGCCTTACCTCGATTGGAGAACATGCTTTTTCTTTTTGCAGTAGTCTTACCTCTATCGTGATACCCGAGGGGGTTACCTCGATTGGAGAAAATGCTTTTAGTGATTGCAGCAGTATTGCCTCTATTACCTTTCCCGAGAGCCTTACCTCGATAGGAAAGAATGCTTTCTTCAATTGCAGAGCTCTTGCTTCCATCGTGATACCCGATGGGGTTACCACCATTGAATATTATACTTTTGGGAGTTGCAGTGGACTTACTTCTATTACGATACCTGAAGGGGTTACCTCGATTGGAGACGGTGCTTTTGATAGTTGCAGCAGCCTTGCCTCCATCACGATACCCGAGGGGGTTACTTCAATAGGATACTATGCTTTTCGTGATTGCAGCAGCCTGGCCTCCATCACTCTTCCCGAGAGCCTTACCTCGATTGGATGGCGTGCTTTTTATGGTTGCATCAGCCTTCAAGCGATACATAGTCGAGCCATAACACCTCCGACTTGTGGAACGTATTGTTTTTATAGCGTGGACAAGACCTCTTGTACACTGTATGTACCCAAGGGAATGCTCGAAGCCTATAAAGCGGCCGACGAGTGGAAAGATTTTGTGGACATCGTCGAGGAAGAATATACCGGCATAGAAGAGGTCGGCGCCGACAGTGCCGGGCAGGCCGTGATAACCGCCTGCGGCAACGGCATTGTTGTGGAGAACCTCCCGGCCGGGACGGCAGTGACCGTCTACACCCTCTCGGGCACGGTGGTGTACGAGGGCGTGGCAAGCGGTTCCCGCACCGAGTTGACACTCCCCGCAGGCCATCTCTATCTCGTGAAGTGCGGACCGACGGTGACGAAGGTTGCCCTCTAAACAAGACTTGTTATTTGTACTTGCGGCATCACTCGGTTTTAATTCCGGGCGATGCCGCAAGCTTCAATCTTTCAACCAGGACCATCGTTTTCCCCAATCTTCCATAATAAGGTTTCTCCACTTTGAGACGGTTTTACTGCCCAGGCAGTTGTTTTCACAGAGTCGAGCGTCCCCACGGTCGGTAAACCAGTTTTTGCCGAGGGGGTAATCGGTGACATTTCTTTTTCCCGGCCATATATTTTCGATGGTTATTTCTCCTTTCTGTCTCGGAAAATCGGGAATATCCGAGACAATGGTATAGGGCAGGGTACCCAAGTAGTAGGTAGAGTGTCTTACTGCGTAAATACCGTTGCCCAGATAGTATCCGCCCCAGTTTTGTTTCCCGATGGTGAGGGTGAGGCATATCGAATCGGCCGGTATATCCACAACAGGGCCTTTGATGCGAAATTCAATAAGGGGATAGACCGGTACGGTATCTTGTGCGCTTGTCTCCCGGTCGAATACGATGTGTGAGCTGTATGAGATGCGTTTGAAATTTCCTCCCCAGGATTCTTTGTACGGATTATGGGGATTTCCGTCCATCATGTATAGGAGAGAGGGTGTATCTCCCAACTTCGACTGTCCTTTATAGTAATTGATATAGTCTTTTCCTAAATGACCGGCCCCTTTGATATAGGTATCGTAGTAATATCTGTTGTATTTGTCGGCTATCTTGCTGTTTCCGATAAAGCCGCGGTACGATGCATTGTTTTCGATAAACCACAGATCGGGAAAGTTTTCTACGATATAGGCATAGCTGTTGGTGCTCCATTTTTTATTGGGACCGCCTATCCAGTAGATTCTTATTTTGTCTTTGATGTCGGGAGCATCGTGGAGTGCTTGTGCTACATCGTCGAGACCACCCCAAACGAGTATCCACAAGGGGCGGTCGCTCTTTTTCCGCGCACATTCGACAATCCATTCCGAGCCTTCGGTTGGGGTGGTATATCCGCAATACGGTGCGGCTCCCCGGCGGCCTTGTTTACAGATGGATCGTAGATAGTCGGGAGAGGCGAGGTTTTTATTGTGTTTTTTCAGTTGTGGAAAATCTTTCTCGTAGAGGTCGATCATTCTCAACAGTTCTTGTTTGTTTCCCGAGCCGTACGAGGGTGAGGAGATGAGTCCCTCGGTATCGAATAGATCATTATACATCAGAAAATGAGTAATCGATTGATTATCGTCGGGGTCGGTGCCGCCTATATCGGTACTAATGAGTATACGGGGTTTGTCTGGTACTGGTTGTTGAGAAAAAGCGGGTAAAATACAGAGAATGCAAAAGGTTATCAAAAGAGTTGGACTAAGAGTGCTGCGTTTCATAGGTGATGTAATTTTTATAGTGACGATGCAAATATAATAAAAAGAAAACAAATGAAAGAAAAAGAAATGCATATAAAAACAATCGAAAAAATTATTTGGAATATCACTATATAGTTCAATTGAAGTATAGACAATCATAAGGAAAAGAGATTGTAGAGCCAGAAAGTGTTTTCGGGCCAAAGGTCTTGGTCGGACTGTATTTTACAGTTTGTGGCGTGGAGTGTATGGATATATACAACTTTTTGCGTGTGTGCGGGCAATCGTTTATCTTTGCGTGCGGCTGTTGCCGGCAAATGAGAGGCGCCTCTCTGTCGCGGGGTTTTCGTGCCTTGTGTTGCCGGGGCGGCCGGAAATTTTTTATCCGAATTTTTTAGATAATTTTTTACACTAATCCTACTGCCTGTATGGAACATCCTGCCGACTTGTTGCCGCTCGATTTTTACAACAGAAAACTGCAAGAATATGCCGTCGCTCTGGCCGGGCTCTCCCGTCGCATACGCCGGGTGAGCTTTGCGCGGGTGGCTCTGGCTCTCCTGTTTATTGCTTGGCTGGCGTGGGGGCGCGGCTGGTGCCCCGGGCCCGTGGTGTGGTTGGTGGCCATTGCCCTCGTGGCGGCCTTCCTGGCGCTGGTCAAGGTGCATGGCCGCCTCTTTGCCCGCAAAGCCTACGTCGAGGCGGCGATGGAGATTTGCCGGCGGGAGTCCCGATTGTCGCGGTACGACTTCTCGGGTTGCGACGGGGGTGTCGAGTTTTTCGATGCCGCGCATGATTTTACGGCCGACCTCGACATCTTCGGCGAGAAATCGCTCTTTGCCTATATCGACCGCACGGCCACCGAGGCCGGCCGTCACCGCTTGGCCGACCGGTTGCGTCGTCCGCTCTCCGATGTGGCGTCGATAATCCGCCGCCAGGAGGCGGTGCGTGAACTGGCCGCCCTGCCCGACCTGCGGCTGCATTTTGCCGCCACCGGCAAGGTCTCGGGCGGGAAGCGGGGCGACGTCTCCATGGCCGGAGATGCCCTTTCGACCGCCGTCTTTCCCCGTCGCAAGGGGGTTGTGCCGGCCATGAAGATACTTCCGTTTGTCTACCTTGCCCTGGCTCTCTCGTCGGGGGTGTGGCCTGTTGCCGCGTCGCTCATAGGGTTGCTCTTTGCGCTGTGTCTGGTGGCTGCGCTGGTTGCCGCCAAACGGGTTTCGCAGGCGCAGGTGCGGCTCGAATCGGGCCTGCGTGCCTTGGCCAAATATGCTCCGCTCATCGAGACTCTCGAATCGGCTTCGTTTTCGGCTCCGGAACTGCGTGCGGTAACCGACGCCTTTTCTGCGGCTCCGGGCGAGAAAGCTTCGGCGGCCTTGCGTCACCTGCATCGCCTGATGGACGATCTCAACCAGCGCAACAATGCGTTGGTGTTTCTCTTGCTCAATGGTTTTCTGTTGTGGGATTTCAGGCAACTGGCGGCTCTCGATGCCTGGGTGCGACGGCATGGCGGTGCGGTGACGCGCTGGTTCGATGCCTTGGCCGGCTTTGACGCCTTGGCGTCGCTGGCGGCTTTTGCCTACAATCACCCCGGGTATGTCTACCCTGAGGCGGTCGATAGCGAATGCCCGGTGTATGTGGCCGAGGCGTTGGGACACCCGCTCATCGACCCCGCGCGTTGTGTCTGCAATCCTGTGCAGTTGCCGGCACGGCCTTCGTTCTTGATTGTCACCGGCGCGAACATGGCCGGGAAGAGTACCTACCTGCGGGCCATCGGGGTCAACTTCGTGTTGGCTTCGCTCGGTGTGCCGGTGTGTGCCGCGTCGATGACGTTCACGCCCTGCACGCTCTTTACGGGGTTGCACACGATCGACTCGCTGGCCGGCAACGAGTCTTATTTCTTTGCCGAGCTGAAACGGTTGCGGCAAGTGGTGTTGCGGCAACGGGCCGGTGAGAGATGTTTGGTGATTCTCGACGAAATACTCAAAGGTACCAACTCGGTCGACAAGCAGACGGGCTCACTCTCCCTCGTCCGCCAACTGGTCTCGCTGGGAACCGTGGGGGTGGCGGCCACGCACGACCTGGTGCTGGGCTCGCTCGCCGATGAATATCCCGGTGTGGTGCGGGCCGTCTGTTTCGAGTCGGAAATCGTCGACGACACGTTGCACTTCGATTACCGTCTGCGTCCCGGCGTGGCACGCCACATGAATGCCTGTTTCCTCATGGAGCAGATGGACATCATTCCCCGCGACGGGGAGAAAGACAACGCCTCGTCTATCGGTTGAGCAGAATGACTTGTGCCCGGCTGTTGTCCATGCCCGTCATCGTGCGGCCTATGTTGGCGCCGATGAAGGTGGGGTCGCAGATGAGGTAACGTTTGTCGCCGATGACGAAGTAGTCGCCCGGAATTTCTTCGTTGAACCGTACCGCGGCGGCCAGGTGACCCGGATAGTAGACGAGTGCCGTTTCGAGACCCATCACATCGCGTATGATGCGGGTGAAGAGTATGGCAATGCCGACGAGAGAGAAAAAGCGGGGTTTCATGACGGAAAATATTTATCAGCTATAGGAAAAAATGCGGTATGTCGGCGGAGATTTTTTGTCTCGACAAGCCTCTTGTCTAATTATCGAATCTCCACCAGTCAAGATTGAAGAGTTTACATCCTTTCCGTCCTTTAAATACGAAATAGAGGTCGTGAACGCCCGAAACATTTCCGGTCGTATTGCATTTCAATCTCTTCCATTGTTCCCAGCCTCCGGTCGATGGAACATCGACTTTGGCAATGATGCTTCCGCCGATGCTGTCGAGCCGCACTTCTATTGTGCCTCCACGCCGTGCGCTTGCGGCAGCGACATGGAATTTTTTCGGGCTACTGTGGCCGAAGTCGACCGCACGCACTTTGATGTAGTCGCCGTCGTGTATGTCGGCAATGTAGATTCCTGTTGTGGCGTTGGGTTCCGATTTCACCCCGCGAGAGAATGCCATCGTTTCGGCCTCGGTGCGCTTGTAGGGGTTGAGGGTGCCTATCGGGTCTACCCCTTCATCGGTGGCGTAGATGAGGGGAAAGGTCCCGTCGGCGTTGTACTCAAACCGCTCCACGGCTACCGAGCGACCGAAGCCCCCGCCGCCCGGCAACTTGCCGGTGTGATAGAATAGGTAGGAATTTCCTTTGTAGTCGACGACACCTACATGGTTGGTAAAGGCGCCGGTCTCTTGCAGGGGCATGACTTCGCCCATGTATCGCCACGGCCCGGTTGGGCTCGGGCTCATCGAGTAGGCGATGTGTTCGGGTACTCCACCCGCTGCATAGAGCAGGTAGTAATTGTTGTTACGCTTGAAAAACCAGGGACCTTCGGTATAGGTGTCGGGATATTTTATCCCTTTTACCCGTTTTTCGGGATTGGGGGCTCCGAAACTTTCTACGGTCTGTTCCAGTTTTTGCACTGCGCCTTTGAGCGACACCATGTCTTCGTTGAGTTCGGCCATATAGATGTTGGGATTACCCCAATAGAGGAATGCTCTGCCGTCGTCGTCAATGAATACAGTGGGATCGATGTTGTCCCAACTACCGTCGCAAAGAGGTTTCCCGATGGCATCTTTGAAAGGTCCCGTGGGTGAATCGCCCACGGCTACACCGATGGCCATGGCGTTTGTAATTTTTGAATGCAGGCACACATACCAGTAGAACTTGCCGTTGCGCTCGATGCACTGTGCGGCCCAGGCCCGGTCATCGGCCCAGGCAAACGATTCGATGGCCAGCGGGGAGCCGTGGTCGGTCCAGTTGACCATGTCCTCGGTCGAATAGACGCGCCACTCCTGCATCCAGAAAAAGTCGGCACCGTCTTCGTCGTGACCCGTGTAGAGGTAGAGGGTGCCGTCGTGCACCATCGGTGCCGGGTCGGAGGTGTAACAGGTTTGCACGATGGGGTTTTGGGCTTCCAGCCATGCCGGGGCAAGCAGGGCCAGTGCGGCCGGAAGGAGTTTTTTCGATGGGCGTTTCATCTCTGTCCGATGTTTTAGTTGTGAATGACCACTCCGCCGTTGGTGGGAATGGCGATGGAGAATTGTTGTCTTTTTCCTGTTCGGACGGTACGCACCCTCCCTTCGAGCCGCTTGTTGTCGTCGTAAATGGTAACCGTCTCGCCGGGCTCGAACATGGGCAGGTCGAGGGTAAGGTGCACCGTCTCTTTACGGGCGTTCACCCCCACGACATACCAGGTGTCGCCGTGGCGGCGGGCCAGCACTACATACTGCCCCGGGTATCCGTCGATGAAGCGGGTGTCGTCCCAGGTTGTGGGCACCTCCTTCATGAAGTCGATAGCCCAGGCCGGAGCGTCGGAAAGGTTGTTGGGTGCCAGGGCAAAATGCTGCACGGGGCTCTGGAACAGTATGGCCGTGGCCAGTGCGAAGACCTCCGAGGTAACCCGTCGGCTGCCGCCCGGACGGTTCCCGGCATTGTAGTAGCGGTTGAGCGTGCTGCCGCCGAAATCCATGCTTCCCACCGTATTGCGCAGGAAGGGGTGGAGGCAGGCGTTGAAGGCTTCGGCGTCGCAACTGCTTTGCGTGAAGTTCATGTTCTCGCTGGCCAGTACCGCTTCGCTGGCGGCATAGTTGGGATACATGCGTTCCCAGCCGCGGGGCAGGGTGCAACCGTGGAAGATGACCAGCAGGCCGTAGTCGTTGGCATCGGCCAGAATCTCCTCGTAGAGTTGCAGGGCGGCCTGCTTGTCGCTCCCGAAGAAGTCGACCTTGATGCCCTTGATGCCGGTCTGTTGCAGCCATTTCATCTCCCGGCGGCGCCTGATGAGGTTGTTCATCTTGCCGCGCGGCCCCTGCGGGGCATCGTTCCAGTAGCCGTTGGAGTTGTACCACAGGTAGAGGCCCACCCCTTTGGAGCGGGCGTAGGCGGCCAGTTCTTCGATACCCTTGTAGCCGATGCGAGTATCCCACCAGGCATCGACAAGTACCGTGCGGTAGCCCATCTCGGCACAGAAGTCGATGTAGCGTTTCTGCTCGGCATAGTTCATGCTGCCGTCGCCGGCGATAATCCAGCTCCATGTGCCGCAGCCATACTCGTCGGCATACTCTTTCGATGGCTCATAGAGCGGTTCAACGAGGTCGAAGGCCACCGTTGTCTCGACCACCGGCGCGAGGGTGCGTCCTACGGTGATGGTGCGCCACGGCGTCTCTCCCGGCAAGGTGATGCCCGGCGAGGCCGAGCCGTTGCCATTGAACTCCTCTTCTTGCGGGAACCCGATGGTATAGAGTCCGCCGGCGTGTCCCAGGAGATGGGAGGCGCAGTAGCGGCTGTCGACACCCGTCTCCGAAATCAGTACCCAACCCCGGTCGGCAATGCGGAAGAGGGCGGGGAAGCTGTACCCCTCGCCCAGTCCGTTCTTGCCCGGTGTGTCGTCGGGGGTGTAGGGGGTCTCGTAGCTCGGGGTTGTGCGGGCAAATCCCTTCATGGCCGGGCTTTGCGGGCAGAGAAATGTAGTGCTTCCGGCGGGGAGCCTGAACCCCGTGGCCTCCTGCCGCACCACGCCGCACAGTGCCTCGCCGGTGCGACAGACGGTGTAGCGGAACGCCACATCGTTGTTGCCTACGCTGAACATTACCTTGAAGACTGTTTCCCCGTTCTGCACAAAAGGTATCTCTCTTGTGTGGGCGAGGTGGTGTACTTGGCTTTTCTTGATGTTTTTGAGGCTGTAAGTCTCGTCGACAACACACTCGTCGGAGGCGTTGCCCAGTCGCAGGTCACGGGTGAAGTCGCCCGCGTCGGTGGTGAGTCCGAGGGGCGAGGCCTCGAGAAAGGTCATGCCGTCGTACAGTATGCGGTAGGAGGCATACCCTCCGCTGTCGGAGACGACGACCGTGAGCCGCCCATTGGAGCCCGACAGCTTCACCTCTCCTGCATGCAGGAGAGATACGCAACATAATGTCAGCAGTATCAATATCGGTTTTTTCATGAGTATATGTTTAAGGGAGATTGTATATTCTTGTGTAGAGAGGGGCGGAGGTTGTGTTATTCGTCGAGGCGTTTATAGTCGAAGAAGTCGACGTCGATGTATCCGCCCGTAGCCTGAGTGGCATAGTTGAAGAGGGCAAATTTGGTGCCCATGAAGAAGCGTCGGTAGTCGAATATCATGTTAAAATCCGCGCCGATTTGTCTCCAATGCTTGTTGTCGAGGCTGTAATAGAAGGTGGCGATGTCGCGGCCTACCCTGAAATCGCCGTCGATGCGCAGGTAGAGGGTGTCGGAGGTGAGCGCAACGGTCTCGTGCACTCTTGCTTTGACGTCGGAGACCCGTTTCTCCTTTTCGGTCAGGCTCACCGACTGGCTCTGCATCGAGAGCTGTTTTTCCCCGTCCCGGCAGGTAATTGCCAATACGCCCGCGTCGCTGTTGAACGCAGCAAATCCTGCCACGTCGCCCTCTTTCATACCCGCGAGGTCGAGGGCGACGATACTCCGGCACCGGGGCCCCTCCATGCGTTGGGTGAGGGTGTTTGGCGCCAGAAACAGATTCTCTACCACGCGGCCTGTCGAGAGGCGCAGGAACCCTTTGCGTGCCGTTAATGACCAGCATTTGTCGATGGGGTTGTGGTTCCACTGCCAGTTGCGTTTCAGGTCCTTGACATTGAAATCGTCGCTGACCGTCAGCCCCGGCGAAGAAAATCCCGCCACGGGTTTGTCCATGGTCTCGGGTACCCGGCCCGACTCGTCGCCCAGCAGGGGCCAGCCGTCGACCCACCGGCAGGGCATGAGGGTAAGCACCCGGCCCACGCCTCCGCGGTCTTGAAAGATGATGCCGTACCAGTTGCCCCGGCCGTCGTCGACGATGGTTCCCTGCCCTACATAGGGAAAGCCCGCGAACGCATCTTCGAGAATCACCCGTTTCTCATACGGGCCCGTGATGCGGTCGGCGCGGTAGCAGACCTGCCGACGGGGTGCACCGGCCGGCCATGAAACCATCAGCAGGTAGTAGCGGCCGTCGTGTTTGACGACGCGGCTCCCTTCGAGCAGTCCGGTCTCTTCGGCGTCGCGCACAAAGAGGGTGGTGTCTATCCCGCCGGGCAGTACCCCGGTCAGGTCGGATTTGAGTTCCCGCAGTTGACCCGTGCCGTAGAAGACATAAGCCCGTCCGTCGTCGTCGAAGAAGAGCGAGGCGTCATGAAAATGGGGCAGTCGGGCCACGAGCGACCACTTGCCGGAGGGATTGTCGGTGGAGTAGAGGTAGCCTTTGAAGGGGGTGTCGTTGGGCGAGAAATAGGCGTAGTAGCGACCGTCGCGGTAACGCAGCGAGGTAGCCCACTGTCCGCGTCCGTAGACTGTACCCTCCACCAGGTCATATTGAGGCTTGTCGTCGAGACGGTCGTAGAGGTAGCTCACGATGTCCCAGTTGACCAGGTCTTTGGAGTGTATGATGGGAGCGCCCGGCATGAGGTGCATCGTGGTACTTACCAGGTAGAAGTCGTCGCCCACGCGTATCACGTCGGGGTCGGGAACATCGGCCCACACGACGGGGTTGGTAAACGTCCCGTCGCCGTTGTCGCCCGATTGAGCGGGAGTCGTATGGTCCGGTTTCAGCCCAAACAGTATGAGGATAATTGTCAGTAGAGTCTTTTTCATATTAGGAGGTTGACTATTCTTCGTGCATCGCTCTTGTATAAATGCGTTTGAAGAGATCGGAATTTGTCGAATGGTAATGCAGAATAGATAATTTTCTTTTCCTGTTTTGGATAAATTTTTTCGAATATAATTAATTTATTGAGCAGAGGCAAAGTAACGAAGAAAGTTTTTTATTTGTTGTTTTGTCTGCTTCTATTATAATTTGAAGATATCTGTTACGGAAAAATGTTTTTGACCATTTTATCTGATTGATTAGACAGAATTTTAGATAGTTGCTTATATTTGTATTTATATTAAAAAGAAAATATTACTTATAAAAAAACTGTTTACACTACTCCTTTCGCTCTGTGCATTTTCGGCCTCTGCCTCGGTAGAAGAGAGAATGCTGCAAGATTTTGAATCCTGTCAGGTGGGCGATGCTGTTGACATGTGGAACATTTACAACTCCGACATCTCCACCTCGTCGGCCATCGTAGCGGCCGATCCCAAAGATGCCTCCAACAAGGTGCTGCACATCAAGAGCCGTTCGTGGAACACGCTGGTGGCCCTGCACGACTTGGGCATCACTGCGACCGATCTCACCGGCGAGGGCCGTTTTCTCGTCTTTGACCTCTACCGCCCGTCGAGCGACGGCGCCTACAAACAACTGATGATTTACTGCGGCAATACGCAGGTCTACATCGACGGCTCGTTTGTGTCGCAATGTCCTCCCGAACGTTGGACGACGAAGTGTTACCAGCTCGATGCCTCGACCGACGAGAGTGGAACCCTTTGCCTAGGATTCAACTCGACCGATGCCGAATATTACATCGACAACGTGCGCATTGTCGATGTGGCCGATTTCGGCTACGACCGTTCCGATGCCGAAAACTCGATACGCTACTACGCCGAACAGTGCGGGAAAAACATAGGTATTGCCGTAGCAACGGGCGATGCCAACTTCTTCTCGGCCATGAACGACGACAGCAAGGTGGTTACGCAGACGGTTTCGAGCCAGTTCAACATGATTGTGGCCGGCAACGAGATGAAGTTCGACGCCATGGAACCCGAACAGGGGAACTTCAAGTTTGAAACGGCCGACAAGCTGGTGGCCTTCGCCGAACAACACCAGATGAAGGTGCGCGGACATACTCTCGTATGGCACTCGCAACTGCCCGGCTGGCTGGGTGCCGGCTCCGAGGGTGCGTCGAACAACAACAATTACACACGCGACGAGCTGCTCAAAATCATGGAAAACCACATCACCACCATCGTCTCGCACTACAAGGGACGCGTGCATGAGTGGGACGTGGTAAACGAGTGTGTGAGCGATAACAGTTCGCAGACGCTCCGCAACTCAATATGGCAGAAGGTCATCGGCGAGAGTTTCATCGACTCGGCATTTGTCTACGCCCGCCGGGCCGACCCCGATGCAAAACTCTACATCAACGATTACAGCGTGGAGTTTGCCGGCAACAACAAGGCCGACCGCTATTATAATCTGGTGAAGAAACTGGTAGCCCGCGGCGTACCCATCGACGGTGTAGGATTGCAGGCCCACCTCTACCAGGGGTCGGTCGACTCGGCCAAACTCGACCGCAACATGAAACGCTATGCCGAGCTGGGGCTGAGTTGCATCATTACCGAACTCGACATCAGCCTGCCCACAAGCCAGTTCGGCTCGCAGGCAGCGTATGAAAAGCAGGCCGCCGACTATCGTAAAATCGTCAACGTCACCCTCAACAACGCCAACTCTCCCTCGCTGCTGATATGGGGCAGTTCCGATGCCTACTCCTGGATTCCCGGGACAACCAACTACACCCGGGGCGAGCCGCTGCTCTTCGATACCTACTTCTGTGCCAAACCGGCCTACTACGCCGTGCGCGATGCATACAGCGCCCGCGCCACGACAATGGCCCTCGAAGAGGTACTCAATGCCGTACCCTCGGAATCGCTCTATGTAGATGTCTACAACATTCTGGGACAACCGGTGAGACTGCACATGCACCGCTCGCAGATATACTCCCTGCCGCAAGGTACATACGTCATCGACGGAAAAGTGATGAACATACGCTGATACGGTATGTACACTATCAACACATACGGCCGGATCACAATCCGGCCGTATTCATTAAGGGGGGGACCGGGTTGCATGACCCGGCTTTTCTTCTCGGGAAACATTTGCTGCAACAACTCTTTTTTTTCTTATCTTTGCTTCGGCGGGGAAGAAAAGCCCTGCCACGACAAATGTTGAAAGATACATGAAAATCGAAATTCTGGGTGGCACATCACCCCGCCTGTACAAGCTTGTAGCTCCGCTTGTCATGAGTGCGGCTGTTTTGCGACAAAACAACAACTATCCCTACAAGACATCGGCACGGCACGAGTGGCTCGTGGGTCTCGACGATGACGGGAAAACCGTCAGAGGATTCTTTCCCATAGAACGGCGCGAGGGATATTTCTACCTCAACAACTACTATGTCCCGGCCGATGCCGCTGAGGAACTGTTGCAAGCCTTCATCAAAGAGGCGATAACGAAGTATGCCACGATTGGTCCGCTGGTCGCTGTCGTACACACCCGTCATGTACCCGTGTTCCTGGAAAAGGGGTTTCAGCCTGAACGGGAGTGGAAACTGTATGTGAAAATGCGATATGGAAAGAATGAGGCAGAAAAGAAGCCTTATGAGACTGAGGTAAAACCAAAAGACGATGAGAGCGATGGAAAAACGTCGTAATGTCTATGAGGCAGCCCTCTCGCGCATAGAAAAGATTTTCTCCGACTTCGACAACATCTATGTATCCTTTTCGGGAGGGAAGGACAGTGGCGTATTGCTCAACCTCTGCATCGACTACATCAGACGCCACAAGTTGAAACGCCGCATCGGTGTCTTCCACATGGACTACGAGGTGCAGTACTCGGCCACGTTGCAGTATGTCGAAAAGGTCTTCTCGGAGAATACCGACATACTCGACATCTACCGGGTGTGCGTGCCTTTCAAGGTATCGACCTGCACCTCGATGCACCAGAGTTATTGGCGCCCGTGGGACGAGGAGATGAAAGAAATCTGGGTGCGGGAGATGCCCCGTTCGGCTTTCCGCAAAGAAGATTTCGACTTCTTCTCCGACGACCTGTGGGACTACGACTTCCAGATGAAGTTTGCCGAGTGGCTGCACCGCTACAAGCGGGCCGCACGCACTTGTTGCCTGGTAGGTATCCGCACCCAGGAGAGCTTCAACCGCTGGCGGGCCATACACAGCGACAAAAACTACTGCTGCTACGAGCGCTTCAAGTGGACGCGCAAAATTGCCGACGACGTGTACAACGCCTACCCCATCTACGACTGGCGCACGACCGACGTGTGGGTGGCCAACGGTCGCTTCGGTTGGTCCTACAACCACCTCTACGACCTCTACTACCAGGCCGGTGTCTCTCTCGAAAAACAACGGGTGGCCAGCCCCTTCATCTCGGCGGCCATTCCCAGCCTGCAACTCTACCGGGCCATCGACCCCCAAATGTGGGGTCGCATGATAAACCGGGTGAACGGCGTGAACTTTGCCGGCATCTACGGCAATACCTCGGCCATGGGCTGGTACAAGGTAAAGTGCCCCAAAGGCATGACCTGGGAAGATTACATGCACTTCCTGCTGAGTACCCTGCCCGACGACATCAGGCAGGGCTATCTCGACAAGCTCAGTGTGAGCATCGACTTCTGGCGAAACAAGGGGGGCTGCCTGGCCGACGAGACCATAGAGAAACTGCGCCGCATGGGGGTGGAAATTTCGGTGGGCGACACTACCAATTACAAGACCGACAAGAAACCCGTACGCATGGAGTATCTCGACGACATCGATATCGAAGAGTTCAGAGAGCTTCCCTCGTTCAAGCGTATGTGCATCTGCATTCTCAAAAACGACCATGCCTGCAAATACATGGGCTTTGCGCCCACCAAAGACGAGAAAGAGCGTCGCAATCAAATCATGGAAAAGTATAAGAAATATTATGGCGAAGACAGATAAGGAACCCCGGTACAGAAGTCCGGTATATAAAGTGATGGCCGTCCCGGTCGACAAAGTGGTGGCCAATGCCTACAACCCCAATGTGGTGGCTCCCCCCGAGATGAAGCTGCTCGAACTCTCGATATGGGAAGATGGCTACACGATGCCCTGTGTGTGTTACTATGTGGCTGACAAAGATGTGTATGAGCTGGTCGACGGCTATCACCGGTACATGGTGATGAAGACCTCGCGCCGCATCTACGAGCGCGAGCACGGCCTGCTGCCCGTCGTCGTCATCGAGAAAGACCTCTCCAACCGCATGGCCTCGACCATACGCCACAACCGCGCCCGCGGAACGCACAATGTGGAACTGATGAGCGAAATCGTATCGGAGCTGACCCGCGCCGGTATGTCCGACCGTTGGATAGAGCGCAACATCGGCATGGACAAGGACGAGCTGCTGCGGCTGAAACAGATTTCGGGTCTGGCCGCTCTCTTTGCCGACAAGAATTTCTCGCTTACCGACGACTGACCCCGGCAACCATTACCGAGAGGTTCTGTGGCAATACAGGAGAGGCGGCCGGAAAGATTTCCGGCCGCCTCTCTCTCTTTCGGTAAATGTGCGTGGCAGAGACAAGCTCCGCCGCTCCCGGTCAGCGCAGACGCAGCACGTCGCCCACACGGGGCACCCTCTCGCCCGAAATCTTGTTGCGGCTCAGGAGCCGTTTGAGCTTGATGCCGTATTTCTGGGAGACATCGTGCAGCGATTCGCCCGGTTGGAGGGTGTGTGTGGTATAGGGTTTCTGAGCCCGACGGCGTTTGGCTTTGAGGTAGACAATGTCGCCGGCTTTGAGTTTGTAGCCGCGAGGGAAGTCGTTGTAGCGACGTATCTGGTAGGCATACATTTCAAACTCGCGGGCGATGAGCCGCTGGGTGTCGCCGTCGCGGGCCACGACATAAGGCAGCCCCCATTTCGAATCCATGTCGTGATATTCATAGCCTTTGGGCATTCGGGGCAATCCCTTTCCGTCGTAACGATGGAGGCCATAAAGCTCGATGGTCTGTATCAGCTTGCTGGCATAGGCCTTGTCGGTGGCGTAGCCGCAGCGCTTCAATCCGTGGGCCCACCCTTTGTAGTCGGTAATGTCGAGCTTGAAGAGCTTTTCATAGCGGGGGCTCTTTGTCAGGAAGAGGGCATGGTCTTCGTACGACTCTTTGGGGTTGCGGTATTTCCTGAAACACTCGCCCTTTTCGTCGTCGTCGTGATAAACACGCTTACCCTCCCACGAGTTGTGGCACTTGATGCCGAAGTGATTGTTCGACTTCCGGGCCAGTTCGCTGGTACCTGCCGCCGATTCGAGCAGACCCTGGGCGAGCGTGATGCTGGCCGGTATCTTGTAGCGCTTCTGATGGTCGATGGCGATGTCTTTGTATTTGTTGATGTAATCGAGATATATCGGGTTTTTCGTCTGGGCCGAGACGAAAACGGCGATAAAAAGGAAAATCCCTATGAACGGAAGGCGGGAACGTACATACATATTCTCGGACATAAAATCTTCTTATCAATTTAAGGCCGGCCGGCAGAATGTATCGGAAATTCCGATTATATTTGTAGAATACAGGATTCGGTTCGGCATAGTCAATCTGAAAACTCTGTTTTCACTTGCCCCTGCTCTCACCTTTCACTATATTTGTAGAATATAGGATTCGGTTCGGGATAAAGTTCAAGTAAACTTGACTTTCTCCTCTCACCTTTCGCTATATTTGTAAGGAATCCGATATAAAAATATCTTCCTATGGCAAAACAACTTCAACTATCGGCAAAGATAACGGTTTGTCGGTACAATGAGCTAACCGACAGCGAAAAAAAATGGGTCGATGCAGCCCGTGAAGCCGCAAAAAAGGCCTATGCACCCTATTCGCGATTCCGCGTCGGGGCGGCTGTGGCACTGGCCGACGGAGAGATAATCACCGGCAACAACCAGGAAAACGCCTCTTATCCCGAAGGATTGTGCGCCGAACGGGTGGCCCTGTTTGCCGCCGGAGCTGCCGCCGGCGCCCGGCCGGTGGCCATCACCCTGGCGGCCATCGCACCCGATGGCAAAAGCCCCCTCATGCCCGTTACCCCCTGCGGCGGCTGCCGGCAGGTCATGCGTGAGGTCGAGGGCCGCTACGGAGCCCCTCTGCGCGTACTCATGTGCGGCGCCGAAGAGATATACATCGCCGCATCGGCCGGCGACCTGCTGCCGCTGAGTTTCGAGTTGTCCACAGAGGAGAAAGCTTAAACTTTTTTTCCTGCCTCCCCTTATTTTTCTTGAAAGGGAATTCTCTTTTTGAAAAGACGGTGATGCCAATCCCGAACAATTCCGTATCTTTGTCTTTCTTGCAGAAACACTCTTTTATGGACAATTATATCGTATCGGCCCGGAAGTATCGCCCTTCGACCTTCCGTTCGGTGGTGGGGCAGAAGGCTCTGGTGCAGACCCTCAAAGCCGCTGTCATTACCGGAAAGCTGGCTCATGCCTATCTCTTCTGCGGAACCCGCGGAGTGGGAAAGACCACTTGTGCCCGTATCTTTGCCAAGACCATCAACTGCGAACATCCGACCCCCGATGGTGAGGCCTGTAACGAGTGCGAGTCGTGTCGCGCCTTCAACGAGCAGCGTTCCTACAACATTATCGAGCTCGATGCCGCGTCGAACAATTCGGTCGAAGAGATACGCAGCCTCATCGACAAGGTGCGTGTGCCGCCCCAACTGGGACGCTACAAGGTATTCATCATCGACGAGGTACACATGCTTTCGACAGCCGCTTTCAATGCTTTCTTGAAGACCCTTGAAGAGCCGCCGCGCCACGCCATCTTCATCTTGGCCACCACCGAGAAGCACAAGCTGTTGCCCACCATACTTTCGCGTTGTCAGATATACGATTTCCAGCGCATCACCATTGGCGACATCGTCGACCACCTGCACTATGTCGCCTCCCAGGAAGGCTATACCGTCGAAGACGATGCCCTCAATGTCATTGCCCGCAAGGCCGACGGTGGTATGCGCGATGCCCTCTCCATCTTTGACCAGGTGGCAGCCTCGTCGGGAGGAAATATCACTTACCAGGCCACTATCGAGAATCTCAACATTCTCGACTACGACTACTACTTCAAGCTCACCGATGCCTTGCTGGCCGGCGACGTGCCCGGAGCGCTGCTCGTTTTCGATGCCGTGCTGCGTGCCGGATTCGGAGGCCAGCTCTTTGTCAACGGCCTGAGCAGCCACTTCCGCGACCTCATGGTGAGCAAAGATGCCGCCACCCTGCCGCTGCTCGACGTGGGAGCCACCGTTGCCGAGCAGTATGCCCGGCAGGCTTCCCGGTGCGACAAGCGGTTTCTCTATACGGCCATGGAGTTGAGCAATCGGTGCGACCTCGATTACCGCATCAGTAACAACAAGCGCCTGCTTGTGGAACTGATGCTCATAAAGATATGCGCGTTGGCAATGCCGGCCGAAGCTGCTCCCTTGTCGGGGGCTCCGATACCATCGGTAGCTGTTCCTTCTCAGCGTCAGGCCTCAGGGGCAAACCCTCCCGCAGCGGTGCCGCCGACCACCGCGCACACAAATAAGCCGGCTACCGAGGTACCCGGGCCGTCTGTCCCTCCCTCGCCCCGGGAGGAGGCTTCTGCAACCTCCCATGTGCGAGTATCGCCACCCCCACCACCGGCACCGCAGGCAGGGGCTACGGTGCGCAAGGTGCCCCGCATTTCGCTTAAACACGGTGTCGAGCCCGACCCCTCGGAGGCACCCGTTGTCGTGCCCGACACGCCGGCCGAGATGCACGAAGCCTTTACGCTCGATGCCCTCCACGATGCGTGGCTGCGGTTTACCAAGAAGATTTCCACCGAGACGGTGCTGGTGCAGACAATGTATCTGTGTATGCCGCAACTGCTCGATGCCACGACCTTCGAGGTGGTGGTAGACAACCGGGCGCAGATGGACAAGCTCAACGGCCGGGGGGCCGACCTGCTTGCTTTCCTGCGTAGCGAGCTGCACAACACCCATCTGACGATGCGGGTGCGGGAACGCGAACGGCAGGAGCGCACCAAGGCTTTCAGCCCCGGCGAACGCTTTGTGCTGCTGGCCGAGAAAAATCCTGAACTCAACCGCCTGAAAGAGGTTTTCGGTCTCGAACTCTCTTAGCCTTTTTCCCGCGAATAATACCGACGCCCGAGTGTGCCAGTCTGCACACCCGGGCGTCGTTGCAAAAAATACCACGTTTTTTTCTCTCTCTGTTAGCGGCCTGTTGCTTGCAGGTATTCCCGTTTCTTAATCTCAAAGCCGGCATACGATTCGATGTATTTGTCGCGGCTCTGCTGGTAGAGCGACTGGGCGTCGAGCCAGTCGTTCATGGTGCAGGTGCCGGCCAGGTAGTAATCGGTGTTGAGGCGCAGATTCTCTTCGGCCTGTTCGATGGAAGAGTGGGCTATCACTACCTGTTTGTAGGCATCGTTCATGTCGTTCCAGGTCTGCTGCATGCGTATGATGAGCTGTTCGCTGTTGTCGTTCAGGGTATTCTCGGCATTCATCACCTGTAATTTATGTTTCCTGATGCTGTGGGCGCCGCCCCACCAGTCCGACAAGGGCACCGATACGGTGGCAAAGCCTATCCAGAACGGGTGATCGTGGTCGGTTATGTTGTCATAGGCATACGCGCCACCGATGGCAACCGTAGGCAGATGTTTGCCTATGGCCATTTTTTTCTGTAAGCGCGTGGCTTTTACGTTTTGGCACAAGAGGCGGTACTCGTTGGTCTCGGCAAGCGCACTCCGGGGGGCGACAAAGAGCCGTTCGGGCGAGAGGGGGAGCGAGTCGGTCAGGACAAACACCACGTCGAGGCTGTCGCTTTCGGCACCGATATATTGCGACAAGGCCATGCGTGAGAGATTCAGGGCGTTCTCTATCTGTATGCGCTGGCTTTGCACCTCATTGCGTTTGAGCTGCACTTGCAGCAGGTCGTTGCGGGTGGCGATGCCGGCTTCGACCGAAGCCTCGGCATCTTTGTAGAGGGTGTCGAGCTGGGTCTCAACCACGGCGAGGGTGCGTTGTTTCTCTTTCAGCATGACGATTTGCCAGAAGTAGCTTTCCGTCGTCAGTCTCACTTCGTTCTCCGACTGCCGGTATTGCAGGCGGCTGGCCTCGACGCCCACCCGGCTCAGTTTGTTGGCATTGACAATCTGTCCGCCGGCAAAGAGCGGGACCCCGGCCGAGACGCCGGCGGTGATACCGTCTTTGGCCATCGACATTTGCATCATAGGTGCCAGTTCCATTTCTACAAGCCCCTTGTTGGCGACAAATCCGGCACCACTGGCCGATATCGAAGGAAAGTATTTGGTAAAGGCCTCTTTCCGTTCCTGTTCCGATATCTGCATATCGTTCCGGGCATTCTTTATCCGCACGTTGTTTTCAAGCGACAGTTGCAGGCACTCTTCGAGGGTGTAGGTCCGTTGGGCAGCGGCCGAGAGAGTTGTCATGCCGGTGAGCAGGAGAAGAGCATATTTGATTGATAGGTTTCGTTTCATGATGATGAGTTGAGATTATTCGTTTTCCAGGCGGGCCGAGGCCACGCGTTTATGAGAAGTCCCGTCGAAGATGAGCCAGTAGCTGACCGGCAGGACGGTGAGCAAGAGTACCATGGTGATAAGTGTCCCGTAGAAGATGACGGTTCCCATGGGCATCCACAGGCTGCTGCCTCCGAGAATCATCGGCACGACACCCATCGAGGCTGCTGCCGACGTGAGGAAGATGGGGCGCATGCGACGTTGTGCCGAGTGGTAAATGGCATCGCGCACGTCGAGTTTCTCGCTCTTGCGCAACTCTTCGGCATAGTCGATCATGATGATGCCGTTTCTGACAATGATGCCCATGAGGCTCACCAGACCCAGCACACAGGTGAGGCTGAAATCGACACCGTGTATGAGCATGCCGGCAGCCGCGCCGAAGATGCACAGCGTCATGCTGGCGAAGATGAGCAGGGCGATGTTGATGCGGTGGAAGTGGAGCAGCAGTATAAAGAAGATGATGACGGCAGCAACCACCAGGCACGACATGATGAGTGGCAGTTTCTCCTGGCTGTCTTCATAGTCGCCGCCGTACTCCAAGGTTACATTGTCGGGCAGGGCGATACCGGCCAGCTGTTTCTGCACTTTGCCGGTGAAGGCCATGCTGTTTACCTCTCTTTTGAGGTCGCACATGACGGTAATCGTGTAGACGCCGTTGCGACGCACAATCTGACCGTTGCTCCATGTGGGCTGTATGTCGGCAATCTGCCGCAGGGGTACATGAGACAGTCCGCCCGTTGTGGCGACAAGTTCATCGGCAAGAGTGTTGCAGGCGGCCGAGTCGGCATTTTCGCCTTTCAGCACGACGGCAATGTCGTAGTCGCCCTCCCAGGTCTTGGCCACCGGAATACCGTTGCCGTAACGCATGGCGAGGGTCGTCTCCACGCTGGTGTTGCTGATGCCCATACGCGAGGCCAGGTCTTCTTTCAGTACGATTCGGGTGCCGGCCTGCGGCTCGAAGAAGTTGGTGCGCACCAGGTCGGTCTCGGGACAGTTTTTCAACAGTGTCGCAATCTGGTCGGCCACGCCCCGCAGCGTATCGATGTTGTCACCGCTCAGACGTATCTCTATCGGGTAGACCGACTCATTGTAACTGAGTTGCTTGAAGCGGACAAATGCTTCGGGAAAGTAGTTGGTGTACAACGGGGCATACTCGTCGAGAAGAGCCTCGGTCTCTTTGTTGCCTTGTGTGTTGACGATGAACTGGGCATAGTTGGGGCCGGCAATCTGCGGTGCGTAGGTGGTGTGGAACCGCGGCGAAGAGCAGCCCGTAAAAGAGGTAACCGATACTACCCGGGGGTCTCTCCGCAGGATATGTTCGAGGTTGTCGGCCACTTCGGCGGTCTTTTCCAGCGGTGTGCCCGTGGGAAGATAGATCTCGACGGCGAACTGGTTGCGTTCGGCTATGGGCATCAGCCGCTGGGGTATGCGGCTGATGAGCAGGGCGCCTACGGCAACGAAGGCAATACCTATGGCCACCGTTGTCCGCGGCCAGGCGAAGCAGATGTCCAGCACCTTGTTGTAAAGCCTTTGCAGTGCGTCGAGGAACGAAAATTTCTTCTCACCCGTGTTTATCGGCTTGCGTATGAACCAGAACTGCATGAAGGGTACCAGTAGTACGGCTACCAGCAGCGAGATGCCCAATATCAGTGTGATGGCCCAGGGGAAACTCAACAGGAAGTCGTGAAACATGCCGGTTAAGATGAGCAGGAAGGGGAAGAACGTAATGCTGATGGCCAGCGTGGCCGAGAAAATCGACTTGAAGAAGTGGGTGGCACTCTCTATCGAGGCGTGCCAGCGGGAGCAGCCTTCGCCCAGCTTTTCGAGGTAGTTGTCGATGATGACGATGGAGTTGTCGACAATCATGCCCAGCGTTACGATGAGGGCGGCCAGTGTTACGGTGTTCAGTTCGATGCCGAAGGCGTAGAACAGTCCCAGGGCGATGAATATCGTGATGGGTATCGTCGAGGCGGCCACCACGGCTACGCGCATGGGGAGCAGGAGCATGACCACCACGATGACGGCCACGATGGCAATAAGCAGCTCACTGAGGAAAGTCGACACGCTGTTGTCGACGACTTCGCTCTGATTGGTGATGCGGAAGATGTCGACCTCCGGCGGCAGCTCTTGTTCAAAGGCAGTCAGTACCCGGTCTATCTCTTCGCCCATCTCTACGATGTTTTTCCCTTTTTTCATCTCCACACTCAGCAGAAGGCATTTCTTGCCGTTGTTGGTGATGTAGCTATCGGGTGCGGGATACTCCTTCACGACGCGGGCCACATCTTTCAGGCGTATGGTGTTTCCGTCGGGGTCGGTGTAGACAATCTGTTCCTGTACGTCGCGCACGGTGTTGAGCGACTGGGCCACATACACGGGCATGATGTTGCCGGGGGTCGTTATCTCCCCGCCGGTTGTGATGAACCCTTTTGAGAAGAGGGCGACGGCCAGACTCTGGCTGTTCAGCCCGTATTGCGAGAGTTTGTTGTTGTCGAGATAGACCGAAATCTGCTCTTTCTGCATGCCGCTCACCGTCATGCGCCCGATGCTGTTGATGCGGCGCAGCCGGCTTTGCAGGTCGTCCATGTAGCCGTCCAGCTCACGGTAGGTCTTCTCTTCGCTCTCCATCGTGATGAGCAGGGCCGAGGTGTCGCCGAAGTCGTCGACCACCTGTACGGCCAGTACGTTCGACGGAAGTTGGGCCTTGAAGGTGGCGACACCGTGTTTGAACTTGCTCCAAAACTCGTCCTTGTTGTTGAGCTCGTCGTTGAGCTGTACCTGTATGTACACGATGCCGGGGCGGGTGGTAGAGAAGGTTTTCTCTTTCTTTACCTCCTTGTAGCCGAAGATATACTCTTCGAGCGGTTTGGTTACCTGCTCGACCATCTCCTCGGCCGTATTTCCCGGAGCCACGGCTACGACAAGACCCTGTCTTATCGTGAAGTCGGGAAATTCGTTCTTCTGCATGTTCGGCAGGCTGTAAATGCCGAAAGCGATAAGGCAGCATACGGCCATAATGATAATCTGGCGGTAATGCATGGCCCATTCTACTGCGTTGCGTTTCTTTTTCATCGCTGTTCTTTTATAAAGTTACCGGTATGTTTTCGCACACCTTCTGTCGACCTTCGACGATGACTTTGTCGCCGTTTTCCAATCCCGATACGACCGTTACGCCATCTGTGGCGAAGGGGCCGCACTCGATGTAGCGTTTCCGGGCCCGGCCCTCCTGCTCAATCCATACAAACGTGCGGTTCTTCTCGTCGAGCTGCACCACCTGTGCCGGCACGACATACTGCCACGAGGCCTTTTCGTTTTCGATGCCTACCTCTGTTACCATGCCGGGCATGAGGTCGGCGTCGGTATGGTCGAGCGACACCTTCACCTCGTAGGAGCGTGAGAGCGGGTGGGCCACTATGCCCTTTTCTGTTATCACGCCCGGGAAGCGACGGTTGTCGAGAGCCCCCACGGTTACCACGGCCCGGGTGCCGGGGTGTATGTCGGCTATTTCGTTTTCGGGTACGGAGAATTTTACTTTCAGCCGGTCGCCCGATACAATCTTCACGACGGGCAGGCCGGGCGATACGGTTTGTCCCACCTCGATGGATTTTTCGGCGACAATTCCCGTGTAGGGGGCATATAGTTTACAGTCGTTCAGATTCTTGCGCGCAATCTCTTCCAGAGACCGGGCCTGTTGCAGCTTGTTCTGTGTATCGACCCATTTTATTTCGGGCAGGCTGCCTTTCTCGTATAGCGTTTTCATGCGGGCGTAGGCGTCTTCGGCCTGCTGCCGGGCCGACAGGGCCGCTTTGTAGCTGCTGGCTGTTGCGCTCGAATCTATGGTGGCGATAAGGTCGCCCGCCTCGACTCGGTCGCCGACGTTTACGCCGATACTCTGTACGTTGCCCGGCATGACGAAACTGAGTGCCGTGCTGTTGGCGGCCTCGACGGTTCCCGAGTAACGATGTCCGTTGTGCTGCTGTTCGGCCTCGACGGTGAGTGTGCTTATCTTTACCGGGGCAATTTCTTCTCGGGTGGTTGTACTTTTTCCCTGACAACTGTTGAGTGATGGAAGCAGCAGTAGGGTGGCTGCTATCCATAAGGTGTGTGTTGTGTGCATAATCGTGCTGTTAAATTTTTCGGCAAAGGAAAAATATATCAATGGTGGAACGTATATTTTAAATTCTTCGATATTGTTCAAAATATCTTTTGGTATTTTATATAAGACAAAAAGAATAATTTCGTGTAATGTACGAATAAGTGCTTCGTATTCATTGTAAAAAACTAGAAATGATAGAAGTTTAATTTGATTTGTAGATATGCTAGACGATATGCTTTCTATAAATATTGTTTTATATTTCCTATATATAGCCTGAATTTGGTACTTATTAGGATGTTTATATGTGAAATAATATTAAAAGTCTTATCTTGGTATTTTTAATGGTAAAAAAAAGAATAAATCGAAAAATGAATTATTCAAAATTTCTTATATTCGCGATATAAAAAGAACAGTTATGGAAAAAAAAGACATTGTGAGTTTTTCTTTACAGGAACTCTACAAGAATGCAAAAGTGTTGCAGGCATCGTTTCACGACGGTTGTTTGGTGTCGACTTATCACAATATCAACAAGAGTGATACGGCGCGAAGCGGAATACCGCTGTTTCAATATCCCTGTCGGGTCGATGCCGTTACCGTTGTTATTTGCGAAAAAGGGCAGGTAAAGTTTACCTCCAACCTCAAACAGTATATTCTGCGGGAAAATACTCTTTACATCAATGCCTCCAATTCCATAGTCAAAGTCGATGAGATAGAAGACAGTGTGGTGCATCTCATAGCGTTTGATGAGAGTTTTCTTCGCGATGTGCATATCGACTTGAAAAGTATTCTCCCGCAATTTATCCACTTGCTCGACAATCCGTGCATGACGATTCTGCCCGAGGAGCTCGACGACATACGGCAGATTTTTGCCACGATAGAACGGGAGATGGAGAATCTTTCGGGAAAGGTCTATCAAAAGGAAATTTTGCGTGGATACACGAGTGTGGCTATTTACAAGTTGTGTGCTATCTTTGAGCGGGTACTTCGTATGCGTAGTGAAAATGTTGTCGCTCCCACCAAGAATCGGGGAGAGGAGTATTTCAAGGAATTCTTGTGGCATTTGCAACAGCACTATTGCCAGGAGCGTTCGCTGGGCTTTTACGCCTCACTGTTGCATATTACCCCTAAGTACCTGACGACGATTATCAAGCAGGTAAGCGGACGTTCGGCGGCCGAGTGGATTGACGAGTGTGTCATTCTCGAAGCCAAGAACCTGTTGAAATATTCCTCGATGAGTATTCAGCAGATAGCCTATTACCTCAATTTTCCCAACCAGTCGTTTTTCGGCACCTATTTCAAGCGGCGCACGGGCATGTCGCCCACCGAGTACAAGCAGAGTTGATAGTCGGCGGTTCCTTGCGACAGTAAAAAACGGCGTATACCCCACGAGGGGCATACGCCGTTTTCTGTTCCAGAGAATGACGGAGCGCTTACCGTATGGTCACGGTAACCGATTTCAGCGACTTGTCGTCCGATGTTCCGCCGTAGAGGATTTCATATTTTCCCGGTTTGCACCATACCGAGCCGGTGGCCGGGTCGAAGAAGTCGAATGTCGTGGGTCGCAGGTCGATGCGTACTTTCTGTTTTTCGCCGGCTTTGAGATGAACACGTTTGAAGGCACGCAACGATTTTTTCGGTCCCTGTGGGTCTTGCAGGTTGCGAACATAGACCTGTATCACCTCGTCGCCGTCGCGGCTGCCGGTGTTGGTGAGTGTTATGGTGATGTCGCTGGCCTTGCCTGCCTTTATCTTTTTGGAGATGGAGGCCTTTCCGTAGTCAAAGGTTGTGTAGCTCAGTCCGTGGCCGAAGGGGAAGAGAGGCTCTTCGGTCATGTAGCGGTAGGTGCGGCCCGTCATGTTGTAATCTTCAAAGTCGGGCAGTTGGGCCGTACTCTTGTAGAAGGTAACGGGCAGACGTCCGGCCGGGTTGTAGTCGCCAAAGAGTACATCGGCCACAGCCGTGCCGCCGGCCTGTCCCGGATACCAGGCTTGCAGAATGGCATCGACGCAGGGCAGCTCCTCTTCGAGACCGATGGCGCTACCCGAGTTGAGTACGAGAATCACCTTCTTGCCGGCTTTTTTCAGTGCTTTGATTACCTCTCTCTGCACCTGGGGCAGTTCGATGACGGTGCGGTCGCCCTTTTTGAAGCCGGGATAGTTCACCCGCATCTCCTCGCCTTCGAGACGGGGACTGATGCCTCCGGCAAAGATTACAATATCTTCGTCGATGCTGCGGGCCAGCGCGTCGGGGTCGACGCTGTTGTACTGGCCTACGTCGAAGCGCAGGTGGCCTTCGCCGCTACCCTGTACATATTCTACAACGACGTTGTAGGAGCGGCCGCCTTCGGCCGTGAATTTTATTTCGTTATTGGCCCGCGACTGTGAGTCGTACCAGAGATTGGATAGGGTGTCGCCGTCGACGATGAGGCGGAATCCGTCGTTGGCCGAGAGTGTGAATACATATTCACCGTCGCGTTCGGGGGTGAAGGTGGCGGTGTAGCGGCCCGAGAAGTCGTAGAGCGACACGCCTGCGGCGAATCCGTCGGCACCGCCGATGTCGAAGTTAAACGGCAGTGAGACGTGCGTGCGGGTTACTGCTTCGCCCTGCATCTCGGTGTTGTTCCAGTAGGTAGCCGAGAAACCGGTCTTTCCATGGGAGGTGCAGCGGTCAAATACGCTGTTGAAAATCTTGTCTTCCACCCAGTTGCACCCTTTCTGGTAGGTGAAGTCGATGCCTTTTTCCTGTAAGCCGAGGAGCAGGGTGGTGGTGTGCGAGGGGAATCCGTTGTAGTTGCCCCACTGCATTACCGAGTCGGCGGCATTGGGCCCCACCACGGCGATGCGTTTGCCCTTTTCGAGGGGGAGTATGCCCGCTTTGTTGTAGAGGAGGGTCATGCTCTTGCGGGCCATTTCGAGGGCTTTGGCCTTGTGTTTGTCGCAGTCGACTACCGAGTAGGGAATCTTCGACCAGGGCACAAGGCTGTCGGGGTCGAGAAGACCCAGTTCGAAACGGGCTTTCAGCAGGCGACGCACCGAGGTGTCGATTTGGGCTTCGGTGATGAGGCCCTGGCGCACGGCCTGTACCAGCGACGAGTAGTTGCTGCCACATTCGAGGTCGGTGCCGCTGATTACGGCGTCGGCCGAAGCGGCCTCTTTCGAGGGGTGGGTCTCGTGATGGTTCTTTTTAAAGAAGTCGGTAATGGCGCTGCAATCCGAGACTACGATGTCGCGGTAGCCCCACTGTTCGCGCAGAATGTGTATGAGCAGTTGCTTGCTGCCGCAGCAGGGTTCGCCCTCGTAGCGGTTGTAGGCACACATCACCTCCTTGACGTGAGCCTCCTGCACCAGCTCCTTGAAGGCCGGCAGGTAGGTCTCCCACAGGTCGCGGGGCGATATGTTTTCGGCGTCGAACGAGTGGCGGTTCCACTCCGGGCCGCTGTGTACGGCAAAGTGTTTGGCGCAGGCGTGCAGCTTGTTGTAGCGGGCTGTCGTGTCGCCTTGCAGACCCAGAACGACGGCTACGCCCATGCGTCCGGTGAGGTAGGGGTCTTCGCCGTAGGTCTCCTGGCCGCGTCCCCAGCGCGGGTCGCGGAAGATGTTGATGTTGGGCGTCCAGAAGGTAAGTCCCTGGTAACGTTTCAACTGGCCCTGGCTGTTCTTGAAGCGGTGGTGTTTGGCGCGTGCCTCGTCCGATACGATATCGAATGTTTCATACACGGCCTGGTCGTCGAAGGTGGCGGCCATACCTATGGTTTGCGGGAAGACGGTAGCCAGCCCGGCGCGTCCCACGCCATGCAGTGCTTCGTTCCACCAGTCGTAGGCGGGAATACCCAGCCGGTCGACAGCGGCCGAGCCGTTTTTCATGAGCGACACCTTCTCTTTCAGCGTGAGACGGTGCAGCAGGTCTTCGGCCCGTTCGGCGGGCGAGAGGTTGGCATTCTGGTAGGGGAGTACATCTTGCGCCTCGACGGAGAACAGACACAGCCCGGCGCATAAGGTGGCAAAGAATTGTTTCTTCATGGGTATTATTTAGTATTTGTACAAAAATAGCGAAAGGTGAGAGCCGTGGCAAGTGAAAACAGCGTTCTCAAATTGACTATGCCGAACCGTCTTCTATCTTCGTGAAGCAAAGATAGCGAGAAGTCAAATCATCTACAAAGAACGTTTGTTTTTTTATATCCGATGTGGATTTTTTGTTTGTTTTGTGTGGATTTTCCTTTACGTGAGGCTTTGGAACGATTGATTTAGACACAAGAAAGCCGGCCCGCTATGTCAGCGAACCGGCTTTTCTTATTTTAAAGGAGTGGCGGGTGTTTATGCCAGCAGGGTTTTTACCTGGTCGTAGACGTTCTGGGCGGTGAAGCCGAGTTTCTCGTCGAGTATCTTGTAGGGGGCCGAGAAGCCGAACGATTCGAGACCGAATACCTTGCCGTTGGCACCTACCAGCCCTTCGAGGGTGACGGGCAGTCCGGCGGTGAGGCCGAATACCTTGGCTCCCGTGGGGATAACGCTTTCCTGGTATTCCTTGCTCTGGTTGCGGAAGAGTCCTTCCGACGGAGCCGATACGATGCGTACCTTGATGCCTTCGGCGCGGAGTTTCTCGGCACCGGCCACGAGGGTCGATACCTCCGAACCCGATGCTACCAGCACCACGTCGGGATTGGCATCGGAGCCGGCCACGATGTAGGCACCTTTGGCTACGAGGCTGTAATCGTTACCGGCGGGCAGGTTGGCGATGTTTTGCCGCGAGAAGATGAGCGCCGTGGGAGTGGTGGTGTTCTCCATGGCCAGTCGCCAGGCCACGGTGGTCTCTTCGGCGTCGGCCGGGCGCAGTACCAGCATCGAGTTGTGTCCCTTGTGGTTTTTGAGTTTTTCGAGGAGTCGTATCTGGGCTTCCTGTTCTACCGGTTCGTGCGTGGGGCCGTCTTCGCCTACGCGGAAGGCGTCGTGGGTCCAGATGAACTTCACGGGAGTCTCCATGAGAGCCGCCATGCGGGCTGCCGGTTTCATGTAGTCGGAGAATACAAAGAAGGTGGCGCAGGCCGGTATCACACCGCCGTGCAGGGCCATACCTATGGCGCAGCAGGCCATGGTGAGCTCCGATACGCCGGCTTGGAGGAAGGCTCCCGAGAAATCACCCCGAGTGAAGGCGTGGGTCTTTTTCAGGAAGCCGTCGGTCTTGTCGGAGTTGGAGAGGTCGGCCGAGGCGACAATCATGTTCTCTACCTGTGTGGCCAGGGCACCGAGTACGGTGGCCGATGCAGCACGTGTGGCGGCGCCGGGTTTCTGCTCGATGGCTGCCCAGTCAACGGCGGGTACCTTACCGGCAAACCAGCTCTCCATCTTGGAGGCCAGTTCGGGGTTGGCCTTGGCCCAGGCATCGCGGGCGGCGTAGCGCTCGGCCACGATTTTTTTGAGCTCTTCGGCACGGGCGGCGTAGAGGGCCTGTACTTCGGGGAATATCTGGAAGGGATTTTCCGGGTCACCGCCCAGGTTCTTGATGGTGTTGACGTAGGCATCTCCGCCGAGGGGGGCACCGTGGGTGGCGCAGTTGTTTTCGTAGCTGCTGCCGTCGGCCTTGCGGGCACCCTTACCCATGACGGTCTTGCCGATGATGAGGGTGGGTTGGCCCTTCACCTCGCGGGCCTCATTGAGGGCGCGGCGTATCTGGTCGGGGTCGTTACCGTTGATGGTTATAACTTTCCAGCCCCAGGCTTCGTATTTCTTGGCGACATCTTCGCTGGTCACGGCACTTGTGGCGGTGGAGAGCTGTATGTCGTTGGAGTCGTAGAACATGATGAGGTTGTCGAGCCCGAGGTGACCTGCCAGACGGCCGGCACCCTGCGAAATCTCTTCCTGCACACCGCCGTCGGAGATGTAGGCATATATCGTCTGGTTCATCACCTCGCCGAGACGGGCTTTGAGGAACTTGGCGGCGATGGCGGCACCTACGGCATAGGTGTGACCCTGCCCCAGCGGTCCCGAGGTGTTTTCGATGCCGCGCATGACGTTCACTTCGGGGTGACCCGGTGTGGGGCTTCCCCATTGACGGAACTGGCTCAACTCTTCCATGGTGAACTTGCCGGTGAGGGCCAGTACCGAGTAGAGCATGGGCGACATGTGTCCGGGGTCGAGGAAGAAACGGTCGCGACCTTCCCAGCGGGGATTTTCGGGATCGTACACCAGATATTCCGAGTAAAGAATATTGACAAAATCGGCTCCACCCATGGCACCTCCGGGGTGACCCGAGTTGGCTTTTTCGACCATAGAGGCAGCCAGAATGCGTATGTTGTCGGCTGCCAGATTAGTTACTTTGTTGTCCATTAGATATTTATTTAGATATTTTCGGCTTACGAATAGAGCACCTTTTCAGAAAACGCCCCTAAATTACAATATTTTTCGTATATCTTTTGATATTCGACTACATTTTTTGCATTGGGACAGTATTCGGCCGCATATCCGGAGTTCATGGCGGCTTGGGCTTCTTCGATTGTCGGGTAGAGTCCGGCCGCGGTGGCGGCGAACATGGCGGCGCCGAGGGCGCAAGCCTGGTCGGTGCGGCATACCTTGATGGGCATATTGAGTACGTCGCTGAGGGTTTGCATCACAAAGGGCGATTTCAGGGCAATGCCGCCGATGCCCGTCACATGGTCTATGCGCACCCCTTCGTTGCGGAACCGTTCGACAATGGCACGCGAGCCGAAGGCCGTTGCCTCGACCAGGGCGCGGAAGATGCGGGGCGCATCGCTGCCGAGGGTAATACCCGACAGGGTGCCTTTGAGCAGTTGGTTGGCATCGGGGGTGCGGCGGCCGTTGAGCCAGTCGGTGGCAAGGAGGGCGTTTTCGCCTACGGGCAGTTTCTCGGCCTCGGCGGTGAGACGGGGTATAATCTGGTCGGCCGTTTCTTCGATGAGCTTTTCTTTCGTGGCATCGTCGATGATTTTTGATTTGGCCAGGATTTCGCGGAGCGGATATTCGAGCAGCCGTTTGAACCAGGCATAGACGTCTCCGAAACTCGACTGGCCCGCTTCGAGACCTATCATGCCGGGAATTACCGAGCCGTCGACCTGCCCGCAGATGCCTCGAATGAGTTTGTTGCCCATCTCTTCATAGGGGACGACCATCACGTCGCAGGTCGATGTGCCGATGACACGCACGAAGGTGTGCGGGGCGATGTTGGCCCCCACGGCTCCCATGTGGCAGTCAAAGGCTCCTCCGGCTACGACGACGTCGGTCGACAGTCCCAACCGTTCGGCCCATTCGGGCGATAGGGTGCCTACCGGTTTGTCGGCCGTCTCGGTCTTGTCGAAGAGACGGGCACGGAAGCCTGCCAGCAGGGGGTCGAGGGTGGTGAGAAACTCTTCATCGGGCAGTCCGCCCCAGCTTTCGTGCCACATGGCCTTGTGGCCGCTGGCGCAGCGGCTGCGCACGATGTCGCGGCTGTGTTTCACGCCGGTGATGAGAGCAGGCAGCCAGTCGCAATACTCTACGATGGAGTAGGCCTTGGCTCGCACATGCGGGTCTTCGCGCAGGATATGGAGCGCCTTGGCCCAGAACCATTCCGAGGAGTAGATGCCGCCTTCGTAAGCGGTGTAGTCGGTGTGCCAGCGATGAGCGAGGTCGTTGATTTCGGATGCTTCTTTCACGGCGGTGTGGTCTTTCCACAAGACGAACATGGCGTTGGGGTTCTCGGCCAGTTCGGGTAGCAGTGCCAGCGGCGTGCCGCTTTCGTCGGTGAAACCCGGCGTGCTGCCTGTCGTGTCGAAAGCCAGTCCCACCACCTGCTCGGCTGTTCCGGCGGGGCAGGCAGCCAGTGCTTCATGCACGGTGCCTTCCAGCACTTCGATATAGTCGAGCGGATGCTGTCGGTAACAGTTGGCGGCGGGGTTGCAGTATTTCCCGGCTTTCCAGCGGGGGTAGTATTTGACCGACGAGGCGAGCTGCCGGCCCGTCGCTGCATCGACGACGATGGCACGGGCCGAGTCGCTGCCGTAGTCGAGTCCTATGACATATTTACTCATAATCGTTCGGTTTTAGCAGAGGGCTTTGTTGAGCATGTAGTAAATCTCGTTGAGGCGCAGTTCTTTCTTGAATTGCGGTATGGTCGTGTTGGCGTCGATGACTACCAGCTCGATGCCGGCGATGTCGGCATAGTCTTCGAGATATTCGGTGGTGAGGTCGTAGGAGAACGAGGTGTGGTGCGTACCACCGGCCAGTATCCAGGCGGCAGCTCCTATTTCAAAGCTGGGACGCGGAATCCACAGTGCCGAGGCTACCGGCAGTTTGGGCAGCTCCTTCGACTTGATGCAGTCGACCTCATTGACGATGAGGCGGAAACGGTTGCCCAGGTCGACAATCGTGGCGGCCACGCCGGCACCCTGTTTCGAGGTGAAGACGAGGCGGGCCGGGTCGTTCTTGCCGCCGATGCCGAGGGGGTGTACTTCGAGTTTGGGTTTGTGTTCGGCAATGAGGGGGCACACTTCGAGCATGTGGGCTTGCAGTATGGCGCTCTTCTTGCCGTCGAAGTTGAGGGTATAGTCTTCGAGGAAGGAGCAGCCGCGGGGCAGACCTTGACCCATGAACCACATGGTGCGGTAGAGGGCGGCCGTCTTCCAGTCGCCTTCGGCGCCGAAACCGTAACCCTCGGCCATGAGGCGCTGGCAGGCGAGGCCGGGCAGCTGGTCGACACCGGCCAGGTCGTCGAAGTTGGTGGTGAAGGCCTTGGCTCCTTTTTCTTTGAGGAAACGGCGCAGGGCTATCTCTTCGCGGGCGGCGTTGCGCACCTGCTGGCGGTCTTTGCCGCCGGCCTGACAGTTGGGGGCGAGGTCATACTCTTTCTCGTATTCGGCCACGAGGGCATCGACCTCGGCCTCGGTTACCTGGTCTTGCACGGCCACGAGGTCGGCAATGGGGTAGTAGTCGACGTGATAGCCCAGCCGCATTTCGGCTTCAACCTTGTCGCCGTCGGTAACGGCTACGTTGTTCATCTGGTCGCCAAAACGGATGATACGCATATCCTGTGCGTCGGCCCAGGCGGCAGCCACCCGCATCCACACGGCGATTTTGGCCTGAGCGGCGGGGTCTTGCCAGTGGCCTACGACCACCTTGCGGTTTTTGCGCATGCGGGTGACGATGTGGCCGAATTCGCGGTCGCCGTGTGCCGACTGGTTGAGGTTCATGAAGTCCATGTCCATGGTCTCCCAGGGAATCTCCTTGTTGAACTGGGTGTGGAAGTGCAGCAGTGGTTTGCGCAGTTCTTGCAGGCCGTGTATCCACATCTTGGCTGGCGAGAAGGTGTGCATCCAGGTGATGACGCCGATGCAGTGCGGGTCGTTGTTGGCGGCTTTCAGTGTCTCGGTCACTTCGCGGGCCGAGTTGACGGTGCCTTTGTACACCACCTTTACGGGCAGGTTGCCCGAGTTGTTGAGCCCCTTTACCATTTCGTTGGAGTGGGCGTCGACGGCGATGACGGCATCGCCTCCGTAGAGCAGTTGGGCTCCGGTTACAAACCAGACTTCAAAATTTTCAAATCCTTTCATAGCGTGTTATTTTTTTGTTTGTTGATACAGTAGGGGTTATTTTTTCTGTCCGTAATAGGCATTGGGGCCGTGCTTGCGGCTGAAATGCTTCTCGACGAGCAGGGGGTTCATGGTGAGTTGGGGGTTGATTTGGTAGGAGATATAGGCCATCTGGGCCACCTGTTCCATGACCACGGCGTTGTGTACGGCGTCGGCGGCATCTTTGCCCCAGGCAAAGGGGCCGTGGTTGCGCACGAGAGCTCCGGGAGTGTGCAGGGGGTCGATGTTTTTGAAACATCTGACGATGACGCGGCCGGTCTCCTTTTCGTAATTGCCTTCGACTTCGGCACGCGACATCTCGTCGGTGCAGGGTATGGCGTCGTGGAAGTAGTCGGCGTGTGTCGTCCCGATGTTGGGTATGGCGCGACCGGCCTGCGCCCAGGCGGTGGCATAGGTCGAGTGGGTGTGTACGATGCCGCCGATGCCCTCGAAGGCTTTATAGAGCATGAGGTGCGTGGGAGTGTCGGACGAGGGTCGCAGGCCGCCTTCGATGATGTTGCCGTCGAGGTCGACCACCACCATGTCTGAGGCTACCATTGTTTCGTAACTCACGCCCGATGGTTTGATGACGACGAGATTGTTTTCCCGGTCGATGGCCGAGACGTTTCCCCAGGTGAAGATTACCAGCCCGTGCTTGACCAGGTCGAGGTTGGCACGGAATACTTTTTCTTTCAACGATTCTAACATAGCGGTAGGGTGTTAAAGTTTGAATTTCGTGTTGGTGTGTCGGTAGACATTGGCGTTGAAGCGGTAGAGCGAGGCACCCCGTTTCGACGACTCCTTGTCGATTTTATCGGTCTTCTCGATGCAGTCCATCTCGGCCACGCGCTTGCGGAAGTTGCGTTTGTCGATGGCCTCGCCGTAGATGGCTTCGTAGAGGTTTTGCAGGAGGGTGAGGGTGAAGAGCTCGGGCAGCAGGTTGAAGCCTATCGGCTCGCGGGCTGCTTTCTGTTTCATCTTCTCCCGGGCCATGGCCACCATCTCTTCGTGGTCGAAGATGAGAGGGGGCACTTCGTCGATGTTTACCCAGTAGGCGTTGTGCTGATGCACCGATTCGCGGTCGTACTCGTCGATGTTGATGAGGGCGTAGTAGACCACCGAGACGACCCGTTCGCCGGGGTCGCGGTCGATGGCACCGAAGGTGTGTACCTGCTCCATGTAGAGATTTTCGAGACCGGTGAGCTCGGCCAGCACCCGCTTGGCGGCCTCGTCGACACTCTCGCCTTCGCGCACGAAACCTCCCATGAGCGACCATTGCCCCTGGGCCGGTTCCATCTTGCGTTTGAGCAGGAGCAGGTGGAGCGAGCCCTGCTGGAAGCCGAAGATGACGCAGTCTACCGCAATGTAGTGTTTGATTTCGGAATGATAATACGACATAGTCTGTTGTTAGGGCCGCCCGCACGGTATTTTCTCCCATGCGGACGGTGGAGAGGTTATTACCAGAAATACCAGTAGAAGGCGATGGTTATGGCCAGAATGATGCAGGTGTGAATGATGTCCCACTTGTTCCAGCTGGCGCGGGTTTCGGCCCGTTGTTCGGGCGAAGAGGTGCCGAAGACGAGACCTTTGATTTTCTCTTGCGAGGGAGCCTCGGTGCAGTAGCTCACCACGATGACCACGAGGAGGCAGAAGAGGAACATCCAGCCGCAGAAGAAGAGCCAGTTAAGGTCGTAGAAGAGGTATTTGAAGAGGCTGTCACCGGCTGTGGCTCCGACCGTGGAGTAGTAGACTTTGGCACCCAGGCGGGTTAGACCGATAATCATGCCGGCAAGCAGTCCCCACATACCGCCCTTGGCCGAGGCGCGTTTCCAGCAGATACCCAGGAGGAAGGCGGCGGCGATACCGGGAGCCAGTACCGACTGCACGTCTTGCAGGTAGGCATAGAGCACATCGCCCACGCTGCGCATGATGGGTATCCACAAGATGCCCAGCAGCACGATGACCACGGTGGCCACCTGACCTATCACCACCAGTTTTTTCTCGGGTGTGTTGGGCCGGAAGCGTTTGTAGAAGTCGATGGTGAAGAGCATGGCCGAGGAGTTGAAGAGCGAGGCCAGCGAGCTCATGAGGGCGGCCAGGATACCGCACACCACGATACCTTTCACGCCGGCGGGCAGCAGCTTCGATACCAGGGTGGGGAAGGCGGCGTCGGCATTATGCATGCCGCTGGCCAGTATCGGCAGGAATCCTTCGCCGCCGGCTGCCAGCGATTTCTGGTGCAGGGCAAAGGCTATCATGCCGGGAATGAGGAAGAGAAAGACGGGCAGCAGTTTGAGATAGGCACCGAAGATGGTTCCGCGGCGGGCCTCTTTCTGGTTCTTACCCGAGAGTACACGTTGCACGATGTACTGGTCGGTGCACCAGTACCAGAAGCCGATAATCGACGAGCCGATGAGTGCTCCCAGCCACGGGAAGTTGGGG
>OBAF01000263.1_pt1 | contig 58082 bp, 53 predicted proteins | sample 1517851 | NCBI WGS metagenome assembly OBAF01 (sample SAMN04571706, study PRJEB22368) | human gut metagenome | biome: human gut; material: stool | host: Homo sapiens | place: Luxembourg | collected 2012-10-19 | reverse complement strand
CGGTCGCCCGGTCTGACGGTACGCACCTCGGCGCCCACCTGCTCGACAACTCCCACCATCTCGTGGCCCACGATAATGCCGGGCACGGCACGCGGCACACTGCCATGCTTGATGTGAAGGTCGCTCGTGCAGATACTGCCCAACGTTACTCTCACCACGGCATCGCGGGCATCGACAACCGCCGGTACCGGCCGCTCCTGCAAGGCAAAGTGCCCCGGAGCTACATATACATATCCCAACATAAATCTTCGTTTTTCTCTTTCTACAAATTTACACAAATACCGCCAAACCGCTACCGCCTCGGTCGGGAAAATAAGCGTCCTATACAATGTTAATACAATATAAAATAATGAATATAACACATAAAATAAAAACAAACCGTTATATTTGAAATATGATAAATCATAGACACATAAACAACTTCCAAGATAAAGAGGGAAATTGGTTTCTACCTAATTCCAGAGCCTATTTTGATGCATATTCCGATCAATACAAACATCTTAAAGAAGAAGATAAACTAGAAACCTTGGCATTCCTAATTGCCAATGGAATGAACTTAGTAAAGATCGTACGCTTATATGAAAATAATCATTCCGATTATATCATAGCTTCGCTCAATAACACATTGTTATTTCATATACAATTCCTCCGCTGGGGTGAAATGATACATTGGACAAATGAAATAATGGAAGATGTTCCGTCTTCTACATTAGCTCAAACTTTGGAAAGCGAATTGAAGTTGCGTTATAGAGGACCAAACCAAGAACTCATATTCTCCCGATGGAATGCAAACATTGAAGAGGCACTCTTAAACCGTGTGCGAGATAAAAAAGATTTGAAAGAAATATTACTTAAAACAGATTTCTCCAAAGAATTTATATATCAATAATTAAGACGATGAAAGATTATCAAAGACTTCTTACTGGCCTCGCCGGTGAATGTGCCGTAATGAAAGAGTTGTGCCTCAAAGGATGGTGCCCGTCAATGACCTATAACAACTGTCCGACAATAGACATTTTATGCTATCACCCCGAAAGCAAAAAAACAGTAGCGATTCAAGTTAAAACCGTTCAAGAAAAAATATCCGGCAGAAAAATTTATGCATTTCCCATAATGGGTAACCGCGATAACCGGCAATCCTTTTACAAAGAAGTAAGCGGTCCATATATTTTCGTATATATCGATCACAACAATCATTTCAGATATTATATTCTCTCCAAAGAACAGTTTATCAACCTTTCAAGCAAAATAGAAGATGATTATGATAATCTCCCAAGAGAAAAAGAGATAAAACCAAATAGTCCGATGGCGATGCCCGTGAAATGCCTGCAAAGTTATGAAGACCAATGGGAGAATATTTGGCGTTAATTTTCATAGGATTATATCCACCTATGGAAATATAGATAATTTCCATAGGTGGATAGTCAATCTTTTAAGTTTAAAGAAGTTTAAAGAAGCAAACAAACCTTACCAACGGGTTCTCTTTTTATGTATTTTCGCCCATATTTATAGATTCACACAAAATGGTTGCGAAGAGAAGTAAAGCTGAGTGGATACGCCGCTATGTGAGTTTTGTTGTCATACTTTTTGTAATTGCCTTTGGCACCTCCCTGTCCATACGGGCCAACCTCGGGTCGTCGCCTATCTCGGCCCCGCCCTACATTCTATCGTTGGTACCCGGTGTAAACCTCACCATGGGGCAACTGACCATCTGCATGCATGTGCTTTTTATTGCCATACAAGTGCTGCTCCTGCGCAAGAATTTTGAAAAGCGCCAATATACACAGATTCTTGTTTCATTTCTTTTCGGCTTCTACACCGACCTGACCATGTGGCTCACGGGTTTTCTGCAAATTCCTTTCGACATCAATCCGTTGATAGGCTATCCGCTGCGGTTTGTCGAGTTGCTCATTGGCGGGGCCATACTGGCTTTCGGCATTGCCTGCGAAGTGCGCTGCGACTCGCTGATGCTTGCCGGTGAAGGGTTGCCCTTGGCGATTTCACGATTTCTCAACCGAGACTTTGGCAAGGTCAAAATATGCTCCGACACTACTTTGGTGTGCATTGGCACCCTTTTCATGTTTGTCTTCTTCGGAGGTTGGAGTTGGGAAATGATAGGAGTAGGCACACTGGTCTCCATGTTCTATGTAGGCATGATGGTAAGGGTATTCTCGCCTCATATCAAGTGGCTCGACAACCTGTTCATACCCCGGGCGGAACGACTGGCCGTATCGGCAACATCGCCCACCGACGAATGGAGCGGAAACCGTATTATCACCATTGCCCGTATGTATGGGAGTGGCGGCAATGCCGTGGGTGAAGAGGTTGCCCGCCGATTGGGCTGTCCCTGCTACAACCGTCAGATTATAGACCAGACGGCACAACAAATGGGCTATTCCACAGAATTTGTGGAGAAAAACGAACAGACTCTCTCTACCGGCCGATTGTGGGAACTGATATGCACCGACAGCGGTATACCGGCCTCACTGAATCCGTCGAAAGAAGATGCCATCTACGTCAGCCAAAGTCGTACCATCAGAGGGCTTGCCCATAACGGGCCGTGCGTAATTATTGGTCGACTGGGTAACTGGATTCTGCGCGACGACCCTCACGTGCTGCGTGTATTTATCCGTTCAAGTCGGGATTTTGCCGTAAAACAAATCGTCGACAAACTTCATCTTTCGGAAGAAGAGGCCGCAAAAAAAATCGAGCGTGTAAACACCGGTCGCGCCAATCACTATTGGCACTATACAGGGAGACAATGGACCGATATCGGTGAATATGACCTCGTCATCAACACCGAACGCACCGGCATCGATGGGGCCGTAGAGATGATACTGCGCGCTGCACAAGAGATAAAATAGACGCTCCCCCACACGCGCTTTTCATCTATTTACACCTGCCAAAGAGGCAGAGGTAAGCGGCATCAACAGCCGCTACCGTCGATACTGCAAGCCGCACCCGAAACTGCCGGACGCGAATGCAAGCCGGCCTCTTCGGGAGTAAGCGTTACCGTGCCGTCTTCCAACACAAAACAGGGAATGCCTACGGCACCCACACGTTTGGCCTGGGCAAAGACATCGTTACCGTCTCTCATCCGGAGAAAGGCTTTAAGATCTCTCACATTCCGGCCGATGTCTATCACTTCATACTTGTCGTTACCCTTCACCTGCTCCTCTACATAAGTGCAATCGGGACAGGTTTCCATTCCGTATATCTTTATCATATAGCTTCATTTTAGGGCTCTCACCCGGGTAAATAATAACCGGGGTTCTATGTCAATACCTTCCCCGGTGGTTCAAAAATAAGAATTTTCTCTTACATACAAGAGATGTGCTCCATTATTTTTCCGTCGAAGCCAATCCTAGAACTCTCCCGAACAGTCCCTATATTCATTTCACACGACAACAATACATCAGAAAGAGTTACCATCTCACTTCGCCGGTATGGGAAGAACAGAAAAATCACCACACCGACGGTATATTGAGTTGCTATAATTTCTATCTTTGCACCGCTTTTAAGGTAAAAAAGAACGATGAGCGCCATAGTAACGCAAATGATTATCCTGTTCATGCTGGTGATTGTGGGCGACTATCTCAGCAAGAAGAAGTTGATGGATGCCAATTTCGATCGCAAGCTCTCCGATCTGGTTATCAACGTAACATGCCCCTGTCTGATACTCGCATCGGTAATGGGCGATACGCTTCCCGACAAAAATCTTATATTACCCTTGCTCATAGTGGGCTTCGCCACCTATGTCATACTCATTGGCTTGGCCTTTTTATTGCCACGGTATATGCCCATAAAACCCGACGAACGCGGAATATACAGTTTCATGCTCGCTTTTGGCAATGTAGGATTTATCGGATATCCCATCGTGGCCTCTATATTTGGCCCCGAAGCCGTGTTTTACGCCAGCATTCTCAACTTTCCCAGCACGTTGCTGATATTCGTATTCGGTACCTTGTTTATCTCGGGAGGAAAAGGCAAATTACAATTCGACCGGCGCACCCTCTACTGCCCGGCCATGATAGCCTCTTATCTTTCCATATTGATTGTCGTTACAGGCTGGCAAGCTCCTCGTGTGATAAGCGCCCCTTGTATGCTCCTCGGCAATGTAACCGTACCGGCAGCGCTTCTTATCATCGGCTCGGCCATGGCTCAGGTGCCTATCAAGCGTATGTTCGGGAATCTGCCCATCTATCTCATGGCAGCCTTCCGCCTGCTGCTCATGCCGCTGCTGCTACTCTACTTGTCACAACTGTTCCTGGTACCCGAAACCATTGCCGGCATCAATGTGGTATTGGCGGGTATGCCGGTCGCCTCTTACGGGACACTCTTCTGCATTAAATACCAACGCGGCGAGATAACCATGGCCGAAGGCACATTCATCACCACCTTGCTCTCTGTTATCAGTATTCCCCTACTCACCCTCTGCCTCTAAACGGCTGTCGCCCTGAATTGGCTGCTTCAAGACGAGATAGACACCTGCCCCTACCTTAAAACCATTCTTTAAATTCCCGGGCCTTTGCCTTACTCACAATAATCTTCTCGGGTACAGGCACTTTAAGATTTACCGTAAGACGGCCATTGAACCAGAGATGCACATCTTCGATGGCCTCCTTGGATATGATAAATTGACGATTGACACGAAAGAAACGGCGCGGGTCGAGCTGGTCGGCCAACTCATCGAGCGATTGTGGAAATGTGTATTTACACCTGTTCGTGTCAACAGCTTTAACGACTCCATCAGAAATATAAAAATAGAGAATCGAGTGAACTGAAATCGGCACAAGCTTATCGCCCTTTGCCGGTATAAGAAAATGTGTTTTATAACTTTCTTCCTTTTTTAATTCCTTCATGATATGCGCCAAATCCAACTGATATGCATTATCACCAGAGGGCCGGCGACAAAGATTATCGAGTTTTGCAAGAGCATCTTCCAGATTTTTCTTACTGATGGGCTTTAAAAGATACGCTATGCTATTGACTCTGAATGCGCGTAGTGCATATTCATCGTAAGCCGTGGTAAAAATAATGGGACAGGTAATATTGATGTGTTCAAAAATCTCGAAAGCAGAACCATCGGCAAGGTGTATGTCCATAAACACCAGGTCGGGCATGGGGTTTTTATGGAACCAACTTATCGTGTCTACGATACTATCTGTCTCTCCCACGACTTCGGGGTGCTCAGGTATTTCTTCCAATACGGCTCTCAGATTACGTGCGGCTGCTTTCTCATCTTCAATTATAAGGGCCTTCATATCAACGGCATGGTTATTGTAAAGACATTATTTTCATTAGAAATCTCTATATTCTTCATGAAAAGAAGACGATATCGCTTTGCCAGATTATCAAGACCGATTCTTGTGCTTCTATTGTTTGAAGTAATCTTGGATTGTATCGGGTTACTGACCGAAAGGGTGTCGTTCACGGCGGTGATTGATATATGCAACGGTTTGCGATTGCTAATCTCGTTATGCTTAATTGCATTTTCGACAAGCATCTGTACAGTCATCGGAGGGAGCTCTTTTTGCAAAGCTTTAGGACTGATGTCCAAGTCGAAGACAAGATTGTCCTCATACCTCATCTTCATCAGATAAATATAAGAATTGACAAATGTCATCTCTTCTTCCAAGGAAACCAAGTGCGAATCGTTGTCTTGGAGGGTATATCGCAACACATGCGAAAGTTCCTGAAGATAATTTTGCGCCTTGTCGGGCGATTCCCGGATAAGGGCCGAGAGGGTATTGAGCGAATTAAAAAGCATATGAGGATTGAGCTGATTCTTTAGTGCCTCATATTGATTTTCGATATTTTCGGCTCTCAACTGGTGATTCTCCAACTAAATGCAATTGCTTTTGTGATTTTGATACATCAAATAGCTGCTCCCGGTGACCATGATGGAGATAAGAAAATCTCGCAAGGGGTGTAAATAATGATGCAGTGTAGCATCTATCGCCGGAATGTCGAGTCGCTGATGAAAGAATATAAACCCTTTGGCTATCAGGCTGCTTGCAATCCACGTAACAACAAAAGCACACAGCAACTTCTTCCAACTGATTTCAACATGGGAATTATTGAAATGGAACAACTTCTCATTAAGGAAATAGAGCAACAACAAAGATATGTAGGTAAACAACATTTCGTTGCACACATCAATCCAGTCCATATCCGGGAAAAGCGATGGATCTTTATGAGAATCCAATAGCGCAACGATTTCGGGAAAATGGGTCATAAACGCCACCATTAAGGAGATGGCGTTTACGATGACAAGGTATTTCTGGAATACAGACAGGTTCATGCAACAAATGTAATTGTTTTATCTGATTTTAGTTGCCGAGACATACATTCCCGGACGGAATTCCGATACAGGGTCTTCTATATTCAGATAAAGATTGATTGAACGATTGGTCTCATTCACCATTTGATCGATGGAGAACAACGTGGCTTTAAAGCTTTTCGCTCCCATTCCATTGACATAAAAATCAAACTTATCGCCTATTTTCAGATGAGAAAGGTCTTTCTCATAAGCCGTCAACTGCAATATAGGAGCGCTCTTGTCGATAATATCGCAAATCGGTTCTCCACTGTTGAAATACTTACCAACGTTAAGGTCGAGATTGGTTACGTAGCCACTGATAGGTGCCGTAATGCTCATATAGGGGCTGATGTCATTTCGTTTCAACTTTGCAGGAGAAACGCCCAATATTTGTAATTGAGCCGCCGATGCGTCCATCTTGCTTTTCATAGCCAGATAATCGGCTTTACTCTGCTGAAGGCGTTTCTGTGATGCAGCCTCTTTCAACGCCAGACTTTCTTGCCGTTGATACTCTTTTTCCAGGAACTCCACTTGAGAGGCTGTTTCGAGGTACTGCTGCTGAAGAGTAATAAAGTCCATGTTTTCAAGCGTTGCCAGTTCGGCTCCTTTTTCTACATATTTCCCAGGGAACAAGTTTACGCTATGAAGCGAGCCCCCCATAGGCAAGGTAATGGTAACATGTTTCTTGGGTGACAACATGATTATTCCGTTGAAACTTGGGGCATTTGCCACAGCAGTGGCCGACGTATGTCCATCAATTTCTTGTTCTGTCATAGCAACGGTATCTGCCGCAGGTATTTCGGGAGAAGGGGTCGACACAGGCTCAGCCGGTTGGGTCTTGCCACATGAGGTAACGACCCACAATAAAGCCATCGGAAGAAATATCTTTTTCATATATCTAAATTTGTTTTTTAATCGGTATATAATTCTATCTCCAAAATCGATACGTTATAATTGTATATTGTCTCGATGTAGTTTCTCATGATTTCGCGAGCCGAATTCAGGCTTTGTACCAATGTGGCAATATCGGTCTCACTCTCCTTAAACTTCAACAGTGCACTTTCTTGGAGAGAAGAAGCCTCTTTCAAAGCAGCATTCTGAAAATAGTCAAGACTTCGGCGCTGCTGAGCAATCTGCCGATAAAGTTCTTCTACCTTATTCTCCAATTGCTTGCAATTGCTCTCGTTTTCCCATTCGGCTATGCGAAGGTCGACTTTGGCCTGCTTGCTGCGACTGCGCTGCGGGAAAAAGAGCAAAGGGGCTGATACGCCAACCGTCCAGGCATTTAATCGGTTCAACGGATAGATTTTCTGTTGTGTATATCCGACAGAAAATTCCGGGAAAAATTTACTTCTCTCTATACGCAACATATCTTTTTTCTCCTGCACCTGAGCCGTAAAATAGCCTATATAGTTGTGCGATATCGGCATTAACTCGGCCATGAACGGCTGTATCGTCAAAACCGTATCTCGCGGGAGAATATCATCGGGCGAATAACAGGCCCAGGTAAACCGTCTTGCCGCCAACTGCACTTCCTCACAAGCCTGCATCCAGCGTGTGTGAATATCCGACGCCGCAGCAGCAATCATGTTCCGCTCGGCCAAGTCGATATCGCCCTGCTGATAACGCAATTCACCACTCTCGCGAAGTTTCTGCGACAACTGCTCCTGCTCATCGTAAAGCGACTTCACCTGACAGGCATACTGATAATAGTACCAGCAGCGTTTCACCTCGGCCACCACCTCCTTCTTTACCAAGTCGCAATAATGCTCGCCTTTGGTGATGCGGGTATTGACCAGCGCATTCTTATAGAACGGTGTAAGAAAAGAACCCAACGATTGCTCTATCACTATTTCATGGTCTTTCCGATAGGTATCGTTCAATTGTCCCAACGAGTAACTGAATGACGTACTTCCACCATCCCACACTTCACCTTTGGCAGCCCGGCTCCGCTCAATGTCGGCTCCGGCCATTTTAAGTCGAGGATTATTCTGTATGGCAATGTCGAGTGCCTCATCGAGCGATACCAATCTTGTCTGCCCATCGGCAGCATTTGCCATGAAGGGAAGTGCTATCAACAATGCCACCAAAGAGACCTTTGAAAGATTCTTCGCCATATTTCCGTTGTGTCGACGCTTCCACAGCAGGGTATTGGCATTGACAAGCCGGTAGAACACCGGGATAACAATCAAGGTAAGAATGGTCGACACAATCAACCCACCTATTACAACCGTTGCCAACGGACGTTGTACCTCAGCTCCTGCTGACTGAGCCACGGCCATGGGCACAAAACCCAAGGAAGCAACCAGTCCGGTGAGAACTACCGGGCGGAGCAGATGCGGACAACCTTTATAGATAATCTTATCGGTACTCATGGGATACTTATTTCGCTTTCGTAAATCATTGAAATGGTTAATCATCAATATACCGTTCAGCACCGCCACACCAAACAGGGCGATAAATCCCACTCCAGCAGAAATACTGAACGGAAGGCCCCGAATCCAAAGAGCGATGATGCCACCAATCAGAGAAAGGGGGACGGTCGAGAATACCACCAAAGAATAAACCACACTCTTAAATGCAAAGAACAGCAGAAGCAGAATTAATACGAGAGCAATAGGTATGACAATCGACAGCGTGTCAATCGCATTCTGTAAATTCTCAAATTGGCCACCGTACTCGAAATAATAACCGGGTTGTAATTTGACATTCTTGTCAAGTGTTTCGCTTATCTGTGTCACAACCTGCTGGATGTCGGCATCGCGCACGTTGACCCCAATGGCAACTCGCCGTTTGGTAGCATCGCGATTAATCTGCAACGGGCCCTCTTCCAAGTCGATAGATGCCACTTCACTCACAGGAATCTGGATACCTTCACTCGAACGGACAAACAACTTGTCAATGTTGAGGTCTTTTACTTTCTGATTGTCCAGTCTTACAACCATATCGAAGCGACGTTCGTTTTCAAACACAACGCCTGCTATTTCTCCGGCATAAGCTGTTCGAATTATGGTATTAAGTTCCTCTATATCGATGCCGTAACGAGCAATCTTCCCACGGTCATAATGGATAAGCAGTTGCGGAAGACCCATGGCCTGTTCCACAATGACATCAGACGCGCCCGGTATCTGTTCGATATAACGTGCTGCTTCCTTGGCTTTGGCATACAGTTCTTCCATATCCTCGCCATAGAGTTTAATGGCAATATCGGCTTTGGCTCCTGTCATAAGTTCATTGAACCGCAATTGAATCGGCTGACTGAAATTGAACTCGGCACCGGATATAGATTCGAGCGATTTTTTCATCTTCTCTACCATCTCGGCTCGGCTGGCAGCAGATGTCCACTCACTAAATGGCTTCATCACAATCATTACATCAGCGTCTTCCACAGCCATTGGGTCAGTGGGAACTTCTGCCGTGCCGATTTTTGCCACTACATGTTTTATTTCAGGAAAGTCTTGTTTTAGTTTCTTTTCAGCAGCCAAGGATATCTCAATGCTTTTACTCAACGAACTTCCTGCCGGCAAGGTCATCTGCATGGCAAAATCGCCCTCATCGAGAGTCGGTATAAACTCGGCTCCCAAACGTGTAAAAATAAACAACGAAGCTATCAGCAAAGCAAAGGCCGATGCCAGAGTTTCCCAACCGTGTCTCAAACAAAAATCCAACGTTTTTTTGTATGCTCTGTTCAATCGTTCAAAGAATTTATCAGCAAATGTTCGTTTGGACGAAATAGTCCGTTTAAGAAATATCGACGCCATCATCGGCACATAAGTAAGCGACAACAGCAGGGCACCTATAATGCAGAAGACCAATGTCTTTGCCATAGGCGTAAAGTATTTTCCTTCAATACCTTTTAGAGTCAAAATCGGGAAGAATACAATCAAAATAATGATAGCGGCAAACGTGGCACTGCGCACGACATTTCCGGCTCCTGCTATTACCTCCTCATCCATTTCTGTCGAAGAAAGATGTTTCCCGGCAAGCCGCTTGCCATAAATATGGGCAAGGATTCCTTCGAGTATGACAATCGAACCATCGACGACAATACCAAAATCGATGGCCCCCAAGCTCATCAAGTTGGCCGACACACCAAACAGTCTCATCATTATAAATCCGAACAACATGGCAAGAGGTATGACCGATGCCACAATGATGCCGGCACGCACATTGCCCAGAAAAAGTATCAGCACAACAAAAACGATCAATGCGCCTTCTATCAGGTTGCGTATTACAGTTGCAATATTTCGGTTCACGAGTTCGGAACGATTCAAATAAGGCTCAACACTAATACCCTCGGGGAGCATCTTCTGTACCTGGTCTACCCTTTTTTGGAGTTCCTGTGTCACAACGTTCGCGTTGGCACCTTTCAACATCATGGCAATACCACCGACACACTCGCCTTCGCCGTCTTTGGTCATGGCTCCGAAGCGCTTGGGCGAGCCATATCGCACCTTGCTGATATCGCTCACTCGCACAGGAATCCCGCCACGGTTTGCAACGACAATCTGCTCGATGTCTTCCAAACTCTCAATCATACCCTCGGAGCGTATATAGTATGCCTTGGCATCTTTTTCGATATAACTTCCGCCCGTATTTTGGTTATTTTTAGTGAGTGCATTGAATACATCGCCGATGGTTATGTTCAACGAATATAGGGCATCGGGGTCGACAGCCACTTCGTATTGTTTCAGATATCCGCCAAAACTATTAATCTCCACTATACCCGGGATACCCGACAACTGTCTTTTTACAATCCAGTCCTGAATGGTACGCAACTCCATGGCATCGTATTTCTTTTCATAGCCGGGAGCTACTTTCAACACATACTGGTAAATCTCTCCCAAGCCGGTAGTAATCGGCATCAGTTCTGGCGTACCCAACTCGGGCGGTATTTCACCCGACACAGCCTGTATTTGTTCGTTGATTAACTGTCGTGCATCAAGTACAGGCACATCTTCTTTAAATACCACTGTCACCAAAGAGAGCCCAAAGCGCGATACTGAACGTATCTCTTCTACATTCATGATATTGCTCATACTCACCTCGATAGGGAAGGTAATGAGTTGCTCTACTTCCTGAGGTGCAAGCGTAGGCGAGACGGTAACGATTTGCACCTGATTGTTTGTAATATCGGGCACGGCATCAATAGGCAAGGTCCACATCGAATAGATGCCTCCTACCAACAACAGCAGTGTAGCCAAAGCTACAAACATTTTTTTCTTAATAGAGAAGCTGACAATTTTATCAAACATTTGCCTTACAGTTTAAATAAAACTAAACTTTATTTCAGGCAAAATTAAATCACGTAAACCTTTTTAATAAAACAGCATCTCTCGAAACGGACAAATTTACCGGTGAACCGCCCAAGTTTTGATGTGAAATACTTCGAGGCTCCCCTCCTGCTTTATCGTCTGATATTTTCTCTCAAACGGTCTCTCGAAACCGGCAGGCACTCACTTTTGTATAGCGCTGAACATTGCCGCACCTTTTCTATTGTTAAGGCATGAAGATTCTTTACCCTCCGCTTTCCAGTGTATGAACCCGATTGGGAGAAATAAATCCAATCGACGCCCCTCTGTTACACCAACAATGTGTCGATTGTCCGATCGGAGACATTCGGCAGAATCTTTTTGAGTTGAGCCATAATCCGCTCTCGCGACTCTTCTGGCGTATGATTGGGGTGACAAGCCGATTTTCCCCATAGAATCTCAGGGGTAGTGAGCAAAGCCCTCCCCCAACCATATTTGTGTCCATGTCTATCACGAGGATACACAAAATCTTCGGTGACAATATAGCAACCCATTTCCAGTCGGCTCAGATAAGAATCAAACCGGCTTCTCATTTTCGGCCCCGTAAAGCCACATTCCACACGCAAGTCTTTAACCGTAAGGCTACCGTTACTTTTCAAAATATCCAGAATACACGCTTCCACACTTCCATCTTCGGGGTAAGGATAAACACTGCGTCGGAAATTACAAAAATCGGGCCACCACTCCCGGCTGACAAAGGCTGCTTTACGACGGATAAACTTACCGTATGCACACTCGCTTTCCTGCAATATAGAACCTTTCCATTCCCATAACGGCCACTCCCATCCGCCGTCAGGAGCCGGCCTATATCGGCAATCTTCATCTACCGCTTCATCGGCCGACCAGCCGATAATGCCCATACTCAACAACGGCAAGAATCCGACCTCATTGATATAATCAATCAGTTCAGGGCATGAATGTAAAAAACTTTGTTTCATTTGGCACACCTCTAATTAATGACTTCAATGATTGCTTTCAGACGACAATCACACACGATTGTTGCATGACATTATAAACTCAGAGGATATATGTTGATGCCTCTTTTCAAGCAATGCCCAGTAACTCAATCTCAAAGACAAGCGTCGAGCCACCGGGAATACCGGGTTGTGAAAACTTTCCGTATCCCATCTCGGCAGGAATATACAGCTCCCACTTATCACCGATACACATGTGCTGCATCGCGATAATCCAACCCTCAATCAACTCGTTCAGGCGGAACGCTATGGGCGTTCCACCACGGCTGCTGTCAAATTTCTTGCCGTCGATGGTCCACCCCGTATAGTGAGCGGTAACGACGCTCCTGAGGTTCGGGTGTTTCCCATCGTTCCGACCATCGGCTATCACTTTGTAAAACATACCTTTAGGAAGTGGCTTGACCCCCTCCTCTCTTGATTTGGCCTCCAACCAGTCGCGGTTGGCCTGCATATATTCCTGTCGGTTCATAAATCCAAAGATTTAATTCTTACATGTGCATCGAAGACGTCTGCTCAATCATCTGAACTCGCCATCTGTCGGGAACAGACAAAAATAGGAAATCTTCCCGACAATCGGCCCACTTTTTACAGCGGAAACGGAAACAAGCCACATCGAGACTGGAATTTCCGGCATCTCAGCGGCCAACTTTATCAATTTGGTACAAAGAAAGATATTTTTGGTATCTGCAAGCCCAACCGGCTATCCTATCTTTGCAATAGATAAAAGCCCTCTTCACACAAGGTAAAAGCCGATATTCGTTATTCAGAAAAAACGCATTAAAGAACTACTCCATGACGGTATGCATTAAATCTCTGATACAGAACATAAACATTGTGGTAGGCTGCACAATCGGGTGTGGCTACTGCTATGCCAGGAATAATTGCAACAGATTCGGCATGACCGAGAACTTCTCCGTGCCGGAATATATGGACAGGAAATTACGCCTCATGGACAACCCGAAACCACACGTCTGGTTGATGACAGGCATGAGCGATTTCTCCGACTGGACATCGGCGTGGAAAAAAGAGATCTTCGACCGCATGGCACAAAACCCTCAACATGCCTACATTTTCCTGACAAAACGACCCGAACGCATCCACTTCAAGACCGACAATGAAAATGCTTGGATGGGTGTCACCGTGACTCGGGCGTCGGAGAAAAAACGACTCGATGACTTGAAGAAGCACATCGAGGCAAAACATTACCACGCCACATTTGAGCCTCTTTTTGAAGATATAGGCGAAATAGACCTGAACGGGTATGAATGGGTTGTCGTAAGGACAGAACCGGAAAAAGAAAAGGCAAAATCGACGCCAAACCCGAATGGGTGCTTCATATTGTGGAACAGGCCAGAAAAAACAACATACCCGTTTTCATGAAAGAAGACCTCCTGCCCATAATGGGCGAAGAAAACATGATACAGGAACTGCCGCAACAATTCGATGCACTATCAAATACCTATTGACTATCAATAATTTACGTCTTAAAAGATAGGAATCTCAAAAATTTACTTGTTTTTTTCGCAAAAAATCGAAGATTTAACGATTTTTTTCATCGGTGCCCTCCGAATAGAGGGAAGAAAAGAGATGGCTGCGTTCTCCTTTGACTTAGAAAATTAATAGCTATTTATCAATTTGAAGAAAAGTCTACTATAATCTGTGTTAGCACAACATCGTTAAAACAACATAAGAAAGTTAGCCGTCCAGTACTTTATTTTACCTTATTAGGGTACATCCATACAAATTCAGGAGCATCAAAGGTAGAATATGCAATCCAATGCTCCGCAACAAATTTTTCCTCATCCTTCGTCCAAGAACTACTATTTTGGGAGTTTAATAAATCTATAACTCTTACATCATCTACAATCGTAACATTAGATGGCTTATATGCATATTCTTCCCTAAATTTAGATACAAAATATTTCAGCATATTACTTGATTTATCCGTATCTTTATATAGAACATTAAAATTCTGAACAGTTTTTAGAACTTCAGGCTTTCCAATAATCTCATACATAGTTTTGGGTAATAAGTCTTTCATATATGCATTATTGGATTGAATCACCTCATATGATAAGCGATACTTACCTTTTAATGCCTTCATTTCATAAAAAGTTACACCCACTCCTTCTAAACCTTTCATAATAATTTCCCGTTCTCTTACACCCATATTCAATCCAAAATATATTCCTTTAAGTGCTTTGGGATCATACGTTTTAACTCCAAAGGAGTCAAAAACCAATCGAACTTCATTTTCATATCTCCAACTTGGCGACTTAAAGCTTAGCAGAGTCTCCTTAACATCCTTTTGGACCCGCATCAAAGCAAAAGATTGAATGTCTAGATCATCATAAGTAACCTCGAATAAGTCTGCATTATCCAATAACCCCAACTTAAGACTTTGGCGAAGAATATCAAGATCATATTCGATACAAAATCCTTTATGGGAGTTTGCATAATGTGCCCACATTAATTCTTCCAAAACAATTCTTTTGTCTTTTTTATCACAAGACATAGAATATATACCGACCTCATTTTTTATTCTTTTTAACAAACCACTTAACTCATCTTTATCTTTAAAGATATCGCCGAAATAATCTATGATTGTTGATTCAAAAGGATCGTTCAAATCTGTCAATCTTGATGCATACAATTTGTTCTCTAGAAGCGAAAATGTATCTTGCCTTATATTAATATTACTCCGAAACTTATATACCGAACTCATATAAAACAATATATTAATGTCTTAAAATCTACATTAATACAAATATACGGAATATTTGAATGCAGCTAATTTCAGCATTGTAATCTTTAGCCTTTCTTAGGTTAAATTCTTTGCAAACCCCACTCAATTTTACAGCCCGTTTTGGCGAAATAAACCCCGAATGCCCTATCTTTGCAGACTGGATCTGTCGGGGCCCGAAAGGGCTGTTTTTGCCTCTTTTCCCTCCAAGATAGGTATGTGACTTAATATATTTTATTATCAGATATATAATACGGCAAATACCTAATTGAATAACAGAATAGTAACAACTTGGCAATATATGGTTCCAACTAATTACCTATACGATTTTTTACCAGAATCTTGTTAATTAGAAAATCTATCGCAATATGTCAACAATGTATCTATTATTTCATATAAACAGGTAGTGTTTGCCATAGCCGGAATGAGTAACCAACTGTTTGTTTCTACTTACATGCTTCAGTTGCCGGATAAAACAAGTTTGGAAAAATTCTTATTAGAACAATTAAAAAAGTAAATCATTCACATATAAGATGGACTGAAAAGGAAGTATTAAAACATTAATTCCATTTTCAGTCCATTTTACAATTACAGTTTCCAGCCGGAAATGCTTTCTTGAATATTCCATAAATGAGCGTACAGCCCTTCATTTCGGATAAGGTCATCATGTGTGCCTTCTTCCTTTATCCGTCCGTTGTCCAAGACAATAATCTGGTCGGCATCCTTGATAGTTTTAAGCCTGTGGGCAATGGCGATAACGGTACGTCCCTTGATTAACGAATCGATTGCTTTTTGCACTTCTACTTCATTTTCGGGGTCAAGTGAGGCGGTTGCTTCGTCAAGCAGAATGATTGGCGCATCTTTTAGAATAGCACGGGCTATGGATACGCGTTGCTTTTCTCCGCCCGAAAGGGTACACCCCCCTTCGCCTACCAAGGTGTCATATCCTTTGGGCAACCGCATGATGAAGTCATGGCAACAGGCTTTTTTAGCTGCGGCTATAATTTCTTCTTCCGTCGCGTCAGTTTTACCAAAGCGGATATTATTGCGTATGGTGTCCTGAAACAGATAAACATCCTGAAATACCATAGAGATGTGGCTCATCAGACTTTCTGGATTTATCTCATTCATCGGAACACCATTGAAAAAGATACATCCTTTCTGTGGGTCGTAGAAACGGGCGCAAAGCTTCATCACCGTACTTTTCCCGCTTCCCGAAGGTCCGACAAGAGCCGTCAAGGAGTTTTTCGGGAGCGTAATGTTTATATCATGCAACACTTCCTTGTCTTGATAGGCAAACGATACGTGTTCAAACCGGATGTCGCCCGCTGCCGGGGATTGCTGTTCTCCTTTCATCTCCGGCTCGTTCATCAAGGAAAGGATGCGTCCACCGGCAATGGAAAAATAGCGAAACTCGGTAAAGTTTGTCAGTGCGGAAGTCAGCGGGTCGAACACACGAGAACCGACTACAAGGAATAGCACGAATACAAGGATTGAAAGTTGCCCTCCCAACAGAAGGTAAGTTCCACATAGCACCATCATTGTCAGCCCGGCACGTACTAAAGTGATGCTCAACAAGACGAATGGCCCTAACAGGGCTTCCTGACGGATGCAGGCACGGCGAAGTTCGGCAAAGGCATTGCGCAGCCGGACGAAACGGTCGCCCAACAGATTGTAGGCTTTCATCACCCGGATACCCTGCAAATATTCCTCCAATCGGTTTCCTGCATTTATCTTCGCTTGGATTTGCCTGCCGCTCAGCTTCCGCTGCGCCTTTGTACTTGCCCAAAGGACGAGCAAGGCAAGCGGCAACGCGGCAAACATACTGACCGCCATCCTCCAATCTATCCATACAAGCGAAGCAAAAGCCAGCACTGGCATTACCACTGCGCCCATCAATTGGGGCAGATGGTGAGAAATTCCCGTTTCTGCCATCATGAAATCCGTAATCAGCATGGAGGACAAGTCGCCGGGGTCACACCTTGAAAGGAAGCCTAATGAAAGTTTCCGCAGGTGTTCCGCCAGTGACAAACGTCCCGAAGCACTCATTTCGTAGGCTCCACGGAAATTGGCACGGTAAGATGCCCTTTCCGCCAAAGCCATGACCAGCATATAAATGGCCATAACGCCGAATATCCACCAAAGACGGGTCGTGTCGAGCGGCTGTCCGCTTCCGTCAAACGCATTGAAAATGACGCGTATCGCCTCTATGGAAAGGCAAAACGGCACAATATTCACCAAATTGGCAAGCATGGTGTAACCGACAGGCTTGTAAAGCCGTTCAGTATGTCCTATTGTAATGTTTTTGATTGCATTCATATTCTAAATTTTTTCATTTATGTGCTATAATATGTATTTCGTCCTTTTTACGAATTGTTCTGATAGATGAGAATCCGGCTTCATACAATCGTTCTTCCAATTCTGCCGGAGTATAAACCACCATTCCGTCTATCCGTTCCGTCCACATTTTTCCAAGTTCGGGGTCGCTCGCTTCCAAACTGATAAGAAAACAGCCTCCCTTTCGGAGCACACGCGCCACCTCAGACAATGCCTTGTTTACAGGCGACCAGAAATAGAGCGTTTCAAAAGCTGTGACAGCATCAAACGTTTCCTCTTTATAGGGCAAAGTACAGACATCCCCTTGTTGTATGAAACATCTTTTATCCAAGTCTTTTGCATTGTACTTTTGGGCGAATGAAACACTTTCTTTTGACAGATCTATGCCGTAGATGTTTCCTTTCGGGCATAAATTCAATAGACGTTTCAAATTCGCACCGCCGCCGCAGCCTATATCAAGCACATTCCATTCCGGCTGCCATTCCACTTGCTTCATGCCACGATTGGCTAAAGATGCATGAAAACGATTCATCCCTCGCAAAATCATCCGTCCCCAGAATCCTTGCGGACAGCTTGTGTTTTGCAAGACCTTGTTTAAGAAATTCTTTTTTCTCATATTGCTTTTAGTTTTTGTTCAACGTCCAATGGTATGCGCTCGTATAGGCATCCCACATATTTTTATATATGCCCTCTGTCACGGACAGTTGTTCATGCTTTCCGCACTGCACGATGCGCCCTTCTTTCAAAACGACAATCTGATGAGCGGAAATGACGGACGAAAGGCGATGAGCAATCACGATGACCGTCTTGTCCTTTATCAGCGACTGCAAAGCCATCTGCATCTTATGCTCGTTTTCAGGGTCGGCAAAGGCTGTGGCTTCATCCAGTACCAGTATCGGTGCGTTCTTCAATATAGCACGAGCTACACATATCCGTTGGGCTTCACCGCCGGACAGGAATACACCTTTATCGCCTATCCTTGTTTCGTAGCCTTGCGGCAAACGCTCTATGAAATCGTGGCATTGGGCAGCTTTCGCAGCGGCTATTACCTTTTCTTTTGTAGCATCTGGAGAACCTACGGCAATGTTCTCATATAATGTGTCGTAAAAAAGGAAAGTGTCTTGAAATACAAATGAAACCATGTCCATCAGTTTTGCCGTATCTATCTGACGAATGTCAATACCTCCTATACAAATTTCCCCTTGCTCCACATCCCAGAACCGGGGTATTAGGTTGGCAACCGTTGATTTTCCGCTTCCTGAAGGACCGACAAGGGCGGTTATCTTTCCTTGTGGAGCTTTGAAGCTGACATCACGCAAGGCTTCCGTTCGTGTTCCCTGTTCCGTGTTTTCGTAGAAGAATGACACATGGCGAAATTCCACATCGTAAGCGGCAGGCACTTGCGGATGTACCGGCTCCGGCACAGGTTTCTTTTCAAGTATGCGGTCGATACGGTTTACACCTTCATCGATGTCGCGCGTATTACCTCCCAAGAATGTCAGTTTATAAACGGGGGAAGCCATACCCGGTCCCATGATAATGAAGAACAGCCATACTACCGCCAATGACAAGGATTGCGGACTGGCTTGCATCAGCAAGATGCCCATAGGAAGAATAAACGTTACCATCGAATTGAGCAAGACGGTAAAGGCAATCATCCCGTTCTGGTAGGTGTCACAGCATTTCAAGGCGAATGTCTTGTATGCCTGAATCTCGGCATTGAACTGACGGAACGAACGGACGCTTTGCCCGAATATCTTGACGACGGGCATTCCCCGTACATACTGCACAGCTGATGCGCTCATTTTTTCCTGTGCATCGTAGTAGATACCCATGAACTCCCTTGCCCTTTTTCCCATGAAATTGGAAAATTGCAGGAATAAGCTAAGCACCACAACGGCCAGGCACACGACTGTCAGCCACACATCCAGCGAGAAAAAGATGACCAGCATTACCACTACCGTTGCCATTACATTGACCAAATCCGGAATGGTATGGGCGATGAAGCCCTCTATTTTCTCGATATTCTGGTCCATTGTTTTCTTGATGGCTCCCGTAGAGGTATTGTTCAAATATCCCAAAGGCAGTTTGCCGATATGTTCAGACAGACGGACACGCAACCCATACAAGATACGGAATGCAGCCACATGTGAGGACATCAGGGCGGCATAGAGCAATATCAATCCGCCAACAAGCCCTCCAAATGCAATCCATCCCCAACGCATCATGTCCGTTCCGTCCAAAGCGGAAAGATTGGAGCCATTCGACAGCAACTCTTTCAAAATTTCATAAACTGCCCAATAAGGCACAAGCATACACACCGCGCTGCCAGCCGACAGCAGACCTGCTAATATAAGCAGACCTTTCCTTTGTCCCGCTATCTCGAACAGACGGGACAAACCTTTTTTCTTTTTTGATTTTTCCATTGTTATTACGCTATTTTGATGTGATTTTATATCCGAGCAATGAACTGAATTTGTAGCAGAGCCAAGGGATGCGCCCCAATATCTGCCCGAAGAAGAATCCCCAGCGTGAACGGAAGAACTTCATATAGTTAGCCTGTTCAATGAGCTTTAAAGACGGTTCCCATTGTTCCACCACATACCCGTTGCTTATGCCGGAACGGATTTGAGCCTCGTGTTTGCGGAGCGAATCGGGCTTCACACCATGTCGGCTCATTATCGTGCCGCACACGTCAAACCACAATTCACCTCCCCCGAAACGGTTTGCCACGTGATGCAGGAAGGATTTTACTTGCTTCTCGTAGAAGTACATCAGTACCCCCTCCACGATGAAGATAAATTCTGCTTCGGGGTGTTTCCGGCGCAGGTCATCCATCCAGTCGGTCTCCAACAAAGACGCTTCAATATAGACATTGTCCGGCTGTTCGGGTATCAATTCCCGGCGTAGAGCAATGACCTCAGGCAAATCTAAATCATAAAAGACTGCTTTCTGACTTCCGATACGCTGGAAACGGGTATCCAGTCCACATCCCACATTGACCACGACCGGATGCGAATGTGCTTTAATAAATCGGCGCACAGCGCCGTCAAAATACCATCCACGCACCACGCATCCCACTTCGCTCAACTTTGCCCCGTCGAACTGGGAATAATCGTATTCCAAACTGTCCGCCAGCCATTCCGCAGCCTTGTCATATAGAATGGGATTATTCCGGCGACTTTCTTTGGCTCTCATGTATAGCGGAATAAGCAATGTTTCCGCTACAATACTCTTAAACTCGTATTTCTGTCTCATATTTTTGGAGTGTTTAATAGTGAATGATATTCAGAATTGTTCATAAAAAAAGGAGGAAACCTCCGTGAAGATTTCCTCCTTACCAACCGTTCTGATGCGGTTGAATGTTCGTATGTACGTTGTCTGTATCTCATATCTTGATAATAGCCCTCCAACCTTGGATTTCAAACAGGATATAATCGTGCAAAATAGCCTCCATCTCTTGCCGGGGTACGGAATGCATCAATAGCTCCTCGAACATCGTGAACATCCATACCGTATGCAAATGAATGATAAAATCGGACACAGCCGTATTGATTTCGGGATGTTTCCGCTGCATGGACGCGAACCACGCCTTAACCAATTCCGTGGAACGGTCGGTATAATTCTCACGGAAGCGTTCCAATGAAGAACCTTGCGCACGGAACAACAGTATTTCCATTAGCGAACGGTGTTTGTCTATAAGCGAAACATATTCATCAATGCAGGATTTCAGGTATTTTTCCGACCGCATCATCATAATATCTTCGCCCCGTATGCCGTGGTGTTCTTGCAGCATGGCTTCCAAAGCGCACAAAACAGGACGGACCACTTCATGGAATAATTCATCTTTGCTTGTGAAGTAGTTATAGATATTCCCGACACCAACCCCAGCTAACTCCGCTATTTCGCGCATTGAAGTTTTGGAATAGCCTTTCTTCTCGAATTGCTGCCTGGCAATCGTCAATATCCGACCCCGTATGTCCTCTTTCAGCACTTGCATTTATAATGAACAATGTTTCTGATTTTGTTTCTGCAAATGTACGGGGCTTAAATTTATCCGGCAATACCTATTTTTAGGGATTTTACAATATCCAATATATACTTTGGTCTTTATTTTATGTAAGCATAAATAAGAAGTAGAATAGTGTAAAATATAAAAAAGGACATCATAATTTTCGTCCAAAAACTTGATAGCCAAATACCTTCATTCTTTTGAAGGTGTTTGGCTAACTTTTTACTATGTTCCTCCAAGAGTTTTTTCTCTGTCTTGATGTGATTGGCAGAACATTGGTTCACCTTAGCAAGTTCACTGTTATCAACCTTAGCACGGATGACGGTGTTTCGTTCCGCCTTGACAATGGCGTTGCTGATACCGTCCACAATGTTGTCGGCACTTTCCTTGGCTGCTTCCAGAGCCTTGAAGGCCGCCCGTTCCCGTTGGACGGTGTGCTTTAGGCTGCCGTGTATGCCGTGCAGTTCTTCTTTCAGGGCTTGGATTTCATTCAGCAGATTGCGAAGTCCAACTATTTGACAGTTGACTTCTTGAAGCAGTCCGTCAAGCTCCTGCATATCCTGTTTCAACTCCTCTTCGGGCGTATAATTGGCAAGCCGCTCACGCAGTGCGGCTGTATCGGGTTGTTTCATTTGCGTTGCTGTTTATTGGGTTTGTCATTTGCGTTTCATTCCTGATTTCTTCTGTATGCCGAGCCTATGCAAAGCCTCACGCGCACAACGGCGGGCAAATTCAATCTCGTCTTCCTCCGGGTCTCGTCCCCATTTTAGGTCGGACTGTGAGCCGCCACCACTACCGCCGGATGTAATCTCGTAGGGTGACGCTATAAGAGTGAAGTAAGCCATCGCCAAGTTCTGCAAGTCCTGCCAGTTGGCAAGTTCCCGGTAGTCGAACTCGTTGTTGAAGAAGTCAATCACCTTGTCGGGCAGATAGCGTTTGTAGGTCTTGCCGTCATGCTCAAACTCCGTGGGCAGGCGGTTCGGCTTATAGTCCGTGTAGTTCTCGTAAACCGGATTGTGCTGCCGTATAACGGGCTGTGGCTTTTGTTTTGCAGCATTGGGTACAGGCGGTTTCGGTGTCAGTATGGCGGTCGGTTTGGGTGTCGGGCTTGCTTGTTTGGTTTTCTGTTTATCCTGTTCGGGATGCAGCTTCTCCCATGTCAGCCTGATGCGTGATGCGGTCAGGTTGCGCCCCTTTCCGAGTTCCGATGCCTTGAACCTTGTGCTGCCCTTGCAAAGCACATAGCCGCGCATCACATCCTTCTTGTCCTTGCGCAGATGCAGTTCGTAGCCTTTGGCGGAAAGCAGCTTTTTATAACCGTCCCATGACCACTTGCCGAGTTCGCGTAAGGCTTCCAAGCAGTCGGCACTGACCTGTGGAATGTTCATCTCGTGTATGTGCATGGCGGTAGTCCAGCCCCTTTGCCGTGCGACCTTTTCAGCCGCCCGTTGTGCGCGGAGGTGGATGGCGTGGTCGTTGTTGATGTTCCCGTCCTCGTCCACCCGGCAGACGATGGCATGTAGGTGCGGTATGCCGCTCTTGGATTCCTCGTGCAGCCAGACGCTGGACTTGCTGCCCGATACGTTGGTGTGTGGAGAAATAACTTTGCCGTCCTTGTCACGTATCTCTTGGCTGTCGAAAGCCGCCGCGAAATCACTCCACAGTTGCCGCCAGTCGTCCAAGGTGAAGTCCCGGGTATGCTCCATCGCCGGGCTAATCTCCATGCGGATGACGTTGTTTTTTATGTTGGGGTGGTTCATGGTGGCGAACTTCATTTCCGTCCATATACCCGTAGCGTCCATGCCCTGCGGCATTAAGTTGTCGTAGATGCGCGTTATCTTTTCGGGAAGCTTCTTGTTCCTCGATTCCCCCGACACATAGAGCATCGCCCTTATGCCGTGGGCTACCGCCTTTGCGTTGGCTATCATGCGCCGTCCTCCTTTGTCTCTTGGTTTGTTGTTCCTGCCGGATAGCTGTTCGCCGTCTGCGCGGACTGCAAGAAGTCGGCGACACGGTTTGTAACATGGGCCACTTTCTCGTACCATTCGAGCATGGTCTCTTCGTGCCGGAACAGGCGTATTTTCTCGTTGTCGCTCAGTCCGTGCAGGGCGTTGGCGAAGTTCACCATGTCCGTGCGGCAGGCCGCAAGCTGACGCAAACCGTCCAGTTCCCTGTCGGAAAGCCTTTGCCGTGGCTTGTAGCCGAGTGCCCTTGCCCGGATGAAGTCGCTGCGTGTCATGCCGCACTGGTCGGCGGTGCTCTTGATTTGCGAAAGCTCCTGTTCCGTGACCTTGGTGACAACCACCTTGTCGCGCCTTATAACGGGCTTCTTTTGCTCCTGTTCCTGATTGGAGGTATCCTCGTATTCCATATATAACAGATGTCTTTGAAAAGTCGTGAAACGGTTTCTAAAAGAGGGAAGCTGCGAGCCTGCGAGCGGCAAGGACAACGGTCTGTCAAGCCGTTGCGAGGGCGTCGGGGTGTTACTGTCCGTAGGCGGTAATACCTCGGCATACCTCGCAACTGAACGCTAACGCTCCATGCCAAACCGGCCTTCCGCTTGCCATTGCCAAAACAGACTGGTTCCAGCAAAATGCCGGAGAATGGAACAACGGAAAGCGTTTTTGTAGCACAGAACCGTTGTCTGTCCGACTTCTGACGGCTCTTATTCTTCCCTCTGTTCGCGGATAAAGGGATTGGCGATGCTGCCACCCTCCGCTGTTTTCCACCCGAAGAGGCACGGAAAGGTCATCACGGATGCCACCCTTGAACGGTGGGTATTGACAAGCCCCAAGTCCGTGAGCGTGGCAAGCAGGTTGCGTATGCGCTTCCTTCCCATGTTCCACGGTGCAGCAAGTAGTTCCTCGGAATACTGCGCCTGACCGACTGAAAGCATAAGCGGTCGGTGGAAACCTTTGGACGTGCCGTCCGCAAGAGCCATCCTTGCCAAGAGGTCGCCAAACAATGTGAAGTTGCTTATCTCCCTGCCCTCATCATCTGTCGTTGTTCCGTGCAGCCATTGCAATGCACCTGCGGAAAAGATGAAAGTAAATGTTTCAATCCCTGTCGGGCGCAAGAAACAATATTTTTCCTTGTCCTTTGTATTTTCTTGCATCGTTTGATAAAAGTTAGGGGAACGGAATATCGGAAAGTCCTATGGCCGTTTCCAGACATCCCATGCGTGAAAGTTTAACTTGTCCGTTCCTGTGTTATCCGATATCCCGTTCCAGTTTGACATCAGTTTCGGTTTCCATTAGCGACGGATTGCGATTGCAGGTGCCCTCGCGCATCCTCCACAGCCTTGAAGTCGGAAGAGATTTTCATCAGCGCGACACTGATGCGGCAAAGCTGGCTTATATCCACAAATCCCTTGACCGCCTCCATCAACTTTTGGGCACGTTCCTGACGGTGTTTCATGATGGCCTCGCTGCTTGTACCATTTTCTTTTGTGAGCCCGTGATTAAGGAAACGGTTGACTGCCAGCATATCGGTTGCCTCAATCGTTCCGATGTCGCCATTTCCCATGCCGTAACCCACCATCACACGGATGGAATCGGCTTCGTAAGGGGTGCAGTTGCGCAAGAACTCCAGAATGGTCTGTGCCTTTGCGCTGATGACGGGTCTGCTTTCTTTCTTCTTGGATTCCTTGTTCGTGGAATCAAAAGCCGCAGTATCCTTGATACCCGGCTCCATGTTCTTAGAGTTATCCATAACAGTTGTTTTATAAAAGATTGGTAAATCATTTGTTTTTCTCATGAGCAGCCAGATAGCGTGCAGCCTCGCTGTCGATTTCCTCCTGCGACTTCACCCGTACCCGTTTCATCCAAGCGTCAAGGTCTTCCTTGGCGAAGAAGCAAAGTTTTCCTCCCGGCTTATAGTAAGGGATTGCACGGCGCATCATCATCTTGTAGAGATAACTGGGTTTCAGTCCGAGGTACCGGGCTGCTTCGGTGGTGGTCATTAAATTGCGTTCACTTTCCATATTCATTCGTTTTATAATTGTTACTTGTACCATTGGGAAACCGGAACCTGCTGTTTGTCAGCCTATAGTTTTCTTCTGTTTCCGATGCAAAGTTAAGTTTGACCCGAAGTGGCCCAATGGGGAACAAATGGGGAAAGTGTACAAAAAGGAAATGCGCCATACCGTTGTGTGGGAGCGGTATAGCGCATGGGTATAATGAAAATATATTTTGTCGAATGGGGAAACGGCGGGCAGCTATGGGGTGTTATTCAGCCGTCTTGCATTTTCGATGGCCTTGTCGATGGCTTTACGGAAATTCCGGTTCTCTTCTGTCGCCCCTTTGCCGCAGACATCGCTGCGGTGTTTGTCATAGTAGGACTTGGATATGCCGCAATGCTTCAGGAACCCTTCCGCCCAAAGTTTGCCGCGTTCACGCGGCCTGATGGCCTGTGACACGGAGAACACCATGTAGCAGACACGCAGGTTTTCTTTCGGACGGACGGTAACGGGGCGTGAGGTCGGCTTCAGGTTCATGAAATTAACGAAGTCGCTTCCCGATGCAAACTCAAATTGGCAGTCATTGCATACTTCGTAGATGAACAGGCACAGGGCAAGGTTAACGGTGTCCATCCATAAGGCCGTTTCCTGCAACAGACTTGCACGGCTCATGGCTTGCCCTCCTTCATCCGGTTGATGTCAGACAGGATGCTTCCGGCGATACCATGCAGGCGTTCCACCAGCACGTCAAGAAACATCGGCTTGAAACAATATACGCAGAAATACCTGTCGCGCTCCTGCTGCCACTCGTTATATAAATGGTCGGTTTGTGCGTGAGCCGTGTCGTACTCCGCTTTCTTGGCATCGCATTCATCGGACAGCTTCATGTATTCCTCCGAATCCAACGGCAGGAAATCCAGACGGTTGCTCAGTGCCGAATATTTGCGCCAGAGTTCAGTGGCGGCGGCTTTCGCTTCCTCATAGCGGAGTTCAAACGGTTTCAGGTATTCTTCAAAAAGGGCTTCAAAGTTCACAACCTGCAATGATGTTTTGTCTAGGGACAGATATGTTTCACTCTCCGAAAAAAGGGCGGAAGAAAATTTCAGAAGCTGTTCTGCGTCCTTCTCCGCCAATGATTCCGCTTCTTCTACAACCGTGTTCGTGTCACAGAAGTCCCGGTAAAACAGGGATAACAATAGGGCTTGGCCAAAAGAAAGTGAACCTTGCTCGCAAGTGGAGAGAAGCATGTTCACTTCGTGCAACCGTTGTGAAATATTTGATAGCGTACCACTCATAATCATAGAAACATTGTCATATATGCCGGAAGATACAGCATGTCTTCTTCCTTACGCATATCTTTCGTATAAATCAGATATTTGTTTTTTATCCGGACTGAAAATTTTCTGCAAAAGGCATCCAAGGAAGCATGTGCCTTATAACCGGATGATTTCACTTCGATGGGACTTACCTTGTCGGCTTCGGCTATCAGAAAATCCACTTCGTAGTTATGCTTTCCGCTTTCTGTGGGAAATGTGTAATAGTACAACTCATGTCCGGCGGCTTTCAACATCTGGGCGATGACATTCTCATAGACATACCCTAAATCCGCGCTCAGTTTGTCACTGAGAAGCTTATGATAAATCGTGTTGTCGGTGAACTTCTTATCCCAAAATGCAAGAGTGACGAACAAACCAGTGTCGCCAACGAACATCTTGTATTTGTCCGGAGCTTGATGTAATGCCATCCCCGCACCCGGATCATTGGCATGATAAGCCATGTTGACCACCATTGATTCCTTGATTTCTGAAATGATTTCAGCCAGTTCGGAATTACGTTTGCCATCTGTCGCGCTCCATGCCAGATACCTGTTGGCGTTGCTTGTCAGCTGTGCCGGAATCTGATGGAACATCTTGGAAGCATTGCCGGTCGGATCAATTTTATTGAAATCGTCTTCATACAATGTTATGATGGAACGTTTCACACTGTCTACCTTTTCAAGATTGTTGGTGTCAAGATAGGAGGCCACAGCCTGCGGCATACCGCCGATAAGCATATACAAGCGGAAATCACGCATCAACTTACGGTTCGTGGCATCACCCAAAGAAGTCCTGTTGTGGAAACAACTTTGGAGCAACTTTATCGTTGCGGTATCTCCCAACGCCCACTTGAACTCTTCATAGTCCATCGGAAACATATGGACTTTGACTTCCTCGCTTGGAATAAGAATATCCTTGACGTTCTTGCGGATTGAAATCAGCGAACCTGTTTCTATGTAATCATATCTTCCGTCTTTTACAAGATATTTGATTGCCTGCCTTGCTTTAGGCGCAAGTTGGACTTCATCGAAGATTATGGCGGACTTGCGTTCTTTCAATTCTATACCGTACTCCAGTTGCAGCCGCATGAAAATACGGTTAAGGTCAGATACATCATTGAACAAGTCGCGGATTTCGGAGGAACATGCGGCAAAATCCACCAATATATGAGTGTCGTATTCGTTTGTCGCAAATTCTTCAGCAACGGTGGACTTCCCGACACGCCTTGCACCCTGTATCAGCACGGCTGTTCTGCCCTCATCTGTCCGCTTCCATCGCAGAAGTTCATCGTAAATTTTCCTTTTGAATATCATAGATTGACTTTTATTGATGGCAAAGATAATATGCGCTGCACGAATCTCAAAATATATTCAGTTAAAAATAACACTAATCTCAATTTGTTTAGACGCAACGCATAAATCTCAAAATTTATATTACACAATAATACAGCAATCTCATTTTTAGATGAATCCAAGATTCTCTTGTTCTAATCTGTGGCTTCTTCCCGCTCAAACATCCTGTCCACCATATCCACCGCTTCAGTCTTCTTGCTGTCGACAATTTTGGCGTAAATCTGCGTTGTGCGCACATCGGCATGACCCATCAGCTTGCAGGTGGTATAAAGGTCGGCTCCAACGGTCATCATCATCGTTCCGAAGGTATGACGGCTTGTGTGATAGGTGATTTTCTTGTCAATGCCCGCCTTTTCCACCCATTGTTTGAGTATCTTGTTGGTTGTGGGTCGTGATGGCAGTTCTGCAAACACAAGTGTTTCATCATTATTATCAGGCTTTCGTTCAGGCAGCCACTTGACGGCATTTTGCGAGAGCGGCGTATAAATGGGCGTAGATGTCTTCTGCTGCACGGTGGCAATCATATACCTGCCGTCATTGCAAATAATATCTTTCCAGCAAAGAGTTTCCATGTCGCTCAGGCGCAGCCCGCAGTAGCATGAGAACAGGTAGGCTTGCTTGACAGTTTTGTTGCGGCATTCCGTAGCGATAAGAAGTTTCACCTCCTCAATAGTGAGGAACTGGCGTTTAGACTCTGGCTTCTTAACCCGCTCCGAAGTGGATAACAACATGAAAGGATTCTCGTCCAGCCACTCTGCTCTGACCGCAGCGTTCAAGGCTATGGAGAGTTGGGAGATATATCCTACGACTGAACCTTGTTCCAAAGTTTTCCCTTGCCTGCCTTTGTATGTATGCTGCATCCAGTCTATGAAGCCGAGAGCCCATGTCTTGTCGATGTTGCCCATTTTTGTGCCCTTGCCATATTGATTGATGACTTTGATGACACTTCTCAATTTTTCTATCTGCTTTATGCCTTTGCGCTCCTGAATGGCATAGAACTTTTCCAGCCAGTCCGCCAGCGTGAGTTTCTGCCACGCTGATTTGTTCTTTATTCCGGCTTTGGCGTTTGTAATGTCAATGATACGCTGCGATTTTATTGTTTCAACCGCCGCACGGGTGGCGCGGTTCTGCTCTCTTACCATTGCATTGATTTCCGGCAAATGATACATCTTCAAAAATTCATAACTACGCTTGCCATTCACATAGATGTCAAGGTAATATGATTCGGAACCGTCGGCAAGTCTCTTTGTGCGTACCCTTACAGGCTCTTTTAACTTGTTTGATTTCTTTTTTGCTGCCATATCTAAAATACTTTATCTATCAATGAAACCGCTTCCTCTTTTTTCTTGTCTATAATTTTGGCATAGATTTGTGTGGGACGCACATCGGCATGTCCCATCATCTTGCTTGCAGTATAAAGGTCAACTCCGGCAGTTATCAGCATCGTTCCATAAGTATGACGGCTCAAATGAAAATGCAGATGTTTGTCTAATCCGGCATCTTCCGCCCATTTCTGCAAATGCTTTCTGATAGTCGTATAGGAAGGCAAGGCAAATATTGGTGCATCCTGCTCTCTGCTTTCTGGGAGCCATGACAACGCTTTTGCGGGGAGTGGAAGCGATATGGGTTTGGAGTTTTTCTGCATTACCACTGATATGAAATGCCGTCCTCCATTGACGGATATGTCACTCCATCGCAATCCCATGACATCACCCACACGCAGACCGCAATAACAAGCGAACAGAAATGCCCGGCGTATGTTATCCTTCTTATATGGGGTATTTTCCAATTTGTTGATTTCTTCAAGCGTCAAAAACTCACGCTTGCCTTCCGGCTGCCGTATCTTCTCGTGGTCGCTCAACAATTTCCACGGGTTATTTTTTATATAGCCCTTTTGACATGCTCTTGACAGAATGATGCCGAGATACCAGAAATAGGAAAATGCGGTTGACTGTGCAATCACTTTCCCCTGCGGATTTAGGTATTCGGATTGCAGCCATACACCGTAATCAACACAGAATTTCTTGTCTATGTCGCAAAGCCTCGAATTGGGACGGAATAACTCGAAGTTGGTGCGGGATGCCCTTAATTTCAGGTGGCCGGAACGTCCGCGCTGTTTATATTCGTCTATCAACAGTTCTATGAAGTCGGACAGCAACACCTTGGACTTATCCTTCTCCGCTTCCTCCTGTGCCTTGCCATCAACCATATTCTCGGTTTTCGCAAGAATAATCTCTTCCGCTTGACGGAGTGTCCTTGCATTTTCGCGTTTTGCCTTGGCCGAAGTTTCCGGTACGAGGTATAACTTGAGAAACTCGTATTCATGCTTACCACCAACTGAATGGTCTATAAAAAGGGATTCACGGCCGTCCGCAAGTTTTCTTCTGCGTAGTTTGAATGGAGTTTTATCTACTTTTGTTTTCTTTCTTCTACCCATTGTGATTCAGTTATTTGTACTCTGATGCAGAGATAGGAAATATCTTTGATGTAAGTATCAAAACGGGTAACAAAAATGAGTAGGATATAGTCAAATATAGAATTTAATTGAAGTATATGAGAAAAACGGGCTAATTATATAATATATTGATATGTAGGAATATATATTCTTTATTTGGTTAATGATTGGTTGTTTATTCCTTTTGATTATTGGTATTTATCTTTTTCCCTTTGTTTGACTTTACTTTAATGAATATATATAAGATGGGAATAAAGTAAAGCTCGTCTTTTTCTCTTTTCGCTGTATTATACTTACATAGTCTCTACTCAATATTAACGATTCTGATTATATGTCCTTTCAAAAACAAACTCCTGTAGCCACCGTTGAAATGATGGATTATCTTGGTATTCTTTGTAGAGCTCCAATCCAGACGTCATGGACCTAAGGATAATCGACATCAATGCTTTGTCACTTTCAATTCTCGCAACCTCTCTATCAGAATTGCGAATTGCATTCTGATAAGCTTCATTTTTAGCAACTTCTTCAGGAATAGCAGCGATTTGTTGCCGGATACGATCTGAATCCGTCCAAGGAATATTACCGAATCGAGTGTTGAACTCTTCCAAAATCGTTGTCAGCGACTGAAGATTCGGGGATGTAATGCCTCCGCTCCGTCCTACGGGAATGGCTTGGACTTCCGCTTTTTCATTGTCCAAAATAATACGTTGTTCTTCCTGAATCGTATTTTTGTAGCTATTGAAATCCACAGCATCAAGTAACCCTTCTGTATAATCATCTCCTTCCGGAGTCGGCAACTTGTGAATAAGCAAATTGAGAAAAATACTCAACTTTTCCCACTCTGCACTCCCAAAAGGCAATATGGCAGCCAAAAAAGCATAGGTTCTGATAAAACTTTTGGCACTGCTCTTGAACTTTACCTGTGAATCGGTATTCAGAGTCTTGTAATTCTCGGCACATGTGTCCAAAATCGAATCAATCATTTCACGATCCGATGCGCCAAGAAATAATCCCACTAAACGTTCAACATCTTCGGCCGTATATACTTGATGTTTTTCCAACTCAGTAATAAGGTCATTGAGCTTATTTGGATCGGTTTCCGAGGCTAATTCAGTCGTTTTGTAATAACGCTGGAACGATTTTTTAATGTCTTCCGGATCATTGGCAAAATCAAGAACAAATGTGTCTCGTTTTTTGGGATGGGCCCGATTGAGTCGAGACAAAGTTTGTACGGCTTTGATATCCGTCAGAATCTTATCTACATACATCGTATGAAGCAGCGGCTCATCATAGCCCGTCTGGAACTTATTGGCAACAATAAGAAAACGATAGGGGTCTTTCTTGAAGCGATCTTCAATCTCTGCACTCGGAAATCCATTCAACGAGGCTTCGGTCATCTTTCCGTACTCCCTGTATTTGTTTGGCAACTCCTTTTCTCCGGAGAATGCTATTATGGCTTTATACTGGCTTCCTCGTTCTTCCAGCAATCGGCAAAATTCAAAATAGTAATCTATAGCTCGTTCGATACTGCTGGTCACGACCATTGCACGAGCTTGTCCTCCTATTTTCCCTTTGCTGATGACATTCGTATGGAAGTGCTCAACCATAATAGCCGCTTTGTGGTGGATTGTAGTTCGATCGCCTTCAACATAGGCACGGAGTTTGGCTTGTGCCTTTTCATTGTCGAATAATGGGTCATCTTCCGATTTTTTCACAAGTTTATAGAAACTTGATACCGGGGTATAATGTTCCAGCACATCCAGAATAAATCGTTCCTGAATCGCTTGACGCATTGAATAGGTATGAAAAGCCACATGTCGTACTTGCCCGTCAGGCTGTGGTATCGCATCTCCAAACATCTCCAAAGTCTTGTTCTTGGGTGTTGCGGTGAATGCGTAATAATTGGCATTTCGGACCATCCGATGCCCTTCTATGAGTTTGTTGATTTTATCTTCGATATCTTCCTCGTCGTCGCATACATTTCCCGAAACGGCCATATTCATCTTGGCAAACAGGCTTCCCGTCTGGCTCGAATGGGCCTCGTCAATAATGATGGCAAACTGTTTGTCCTTATTTTCCGTGCCTATACTCGACAAAATGAACGGGAATTTGTGAATGGTTGTAATAATTATCTTCTTCCCCGCATTAAGCAGCGAACCGAGTGTGGAAGAGTCGTCGGCCCAGCCAACAACGCTCCGCTCCTGCATGAATTGTCTTATTGTGTCCCGAATCTGCCGGTCAAGATTCACACGGTCTGTAACCACGATAATTGAATCGAAAAAGTTTTTTCCGCTTTTCTCCAGTTTGACCAACTGATATGCCAGCCATGCAATCGAATTCGATTTGCCGCTCCCTGCGCTGTGTTGAATCAAATAGCGTTTCCCCACTTCATTCCGAAGGGTATCGGCCAACAGTTTGCGAACCACCGTCAATTGATGATAACGTGGGAAAATCATGGTTTCGCCGATAACCTTGTTCGTCTTTCGATCGATTTTCTCGACCACCTGCGAATAATTCTCCAAAATATTCGACAACGATTCCTTGGTCAGAATCTCTTTCCAGAGATAATCGGTCTTGATGCCATCCGGATTGGGCGGATTGCCTGCACCGTCATTGTTCCCCTTGTTGAACGGCAGAAACCAGGACGCCTTACCGCACAACCGTGTACACATTTTCACCTCGTTGTCATCGACCGCAAAATGTACTGCACATCGCTTGAAGTTAAAGATCAACTCCTTCGGGTCGCGGTCGTTCATGTATTGATTGACCGCATCATCGACATTTTGTTTGGTCAGTCTGTTCTTCAGTTCGAATGTAGCGATTGGCAAGCCGTTTATAAAGATTGCCAAATCCAAAGCCAATCGGGGAAATTCCTTGGAATAGGTCACCTGCCTCGTGACACTGAAAATGTTCCGGGCATACAATGCTTTCGCCATCGGATTTTGTTCCGAGGGTGTAGAATAGTAAAGGTCGAATTTATAAGCCAGATATCTGAAACCGTTGCGAAGGATGTCGATAATCCCAGCCTCGCCCAATTTCTTGCGCAGACTGACAAAAAATTTGTTCCGCTCATATTCACTATCCAGAATATGTGCGGCTTTCACCTTTTCGGGCTGTGTGGCTTGCAGGAACCGTAATACCCGCCCTTCATCGAGCGCATACTCCTTATTGAACTCGGCAGCCTTGCCGGGCTCGTAACCATTCACATCGACCAGATAGTCGGATATTATCTTCTCCAAACCGGCTTCGCTGATATCTGTTGCCATACTATTTCTCCTTTTTATTCTTCGTTTGGTATTTCTACTCCTCTGACATCGACTTTCCCTGTTACGACATCAGAAATTAGACGTTGCTTATACTCTTGCAGGTAATTGATTTCCTCTTTTAATTTTGCTATATAATTATCAATAAATGTAATTCGAGATTGTAAATATGCTACTATTGCGTCTTGTTCTTCTTTGGGAGGAATTGGGATACATTGCTTTTTTAACTCTTTATACGACAAAGTTAGACGAATCCCAGTACCCCAACCATTAAAGATCTTTTTATTATCAATGGATTTGAATAAAAACATCGCATAATCTGCTGACAATCCATCTTTTACCCTTATTACTATATAAGCAGGAGTTATAATTCCATCATAATTTGATTTCGCAACTCTTTGTGTAACAAAATCATAATTAAGATTTAGTCCATTGATTAAAATATCATTTTTTTTGAACAATGTGCACTTCTTTATATTCTCATCATATTCTCCTTCCCCAATTATTGACTTTAATACAATTTCTCCAAATTTGAATTGCGATGGTTGGGTGTATTCCATTGTTACATTAGAGTCATTAATCTCATGTGAAACAGAGGCTATTCTTTTCACATTCCAATGAGCCGGAATTTTTCCCAACCATTCGATTCCACTCTCTTTCATCGGGACATTGGGATCGAGACCACGGGTAACAACGGTGGCAATTTCCGCCTGCTTTAATTCAGATAGAGTTTGTAACTCTCTCTCTCTCTGACATATACGTTCATTTATCTTGTTTGACTTATAATCCAGATAGGCAACAATTTGCCGTTGTTCCTCTTCGGGAGGAACGGGAATACGCAATCCTGCAAAACGTTCTGTTTTAACGACCTTACGTAATCCAGAATACAATGGTCTCAATGCTTTTGCTTCATCAACAGCAAGAAAATAATAATAGTAGAATTGGCTATTGATTCCTTTGATTGAAAAAACATTGTATGCCCCTGTTATCATGCCATCTATTGATGACAATCCAACAGTACGAGGAGTTTCATCAACATCGAACAAGCAAAAAATGATATTCCCGGATTCAACAATTTTATAATTGTCAAATTCCTTGGGAAATTTACCTTTCCCGCTTTCTATATCACGCTGAATGACACCTTGTTTTGTTAACGATAGCAACGTGTATTTGTAAGCATCTTGTCCTACGACATTATCATGCTCCGTTATAAATATTTTATTCCGGAGCAGGTCCCAATGAGTTGGAATTTGACCAAGCCATTCGATGCCACTGTCCTTATATGTTGGATATGCTTTTGACATATAATTGTGATTTTCTATAATAAAAACCCTAATTCTCTTGTTTTGGAACGTTCTTTGTTGTATCTTTGCAACGCTCATCTATAAATAGAAAGAGTTTCGAGGCTCGGTTTACCACGATGTAAATCTGAGCCTTGCGTTTTTATAATACTTCATCCAACTTCTTCTTCAACTTATTCTCTATTTGTTTGACTCCATATTCTTTGTTCAGATAATATGCCGTTAGCAGATAGTATGATGCTCCGTTCCGCGTTTGAGGTTCAAAAACGATAACGTACTTCTGTTTTTTATTGTAAATATATGTGCGAACCACATCCATGCGTTTCCGGCGGTCTCGTTCTACAAGACTAAATATTTCGATGCCATTCTCATTTGTCGCTTCATCCGTATGGGTTTTTATCCAATGCAATCGTTCAGAACGATATTTGTCGAAAACACGACGCGATACGACATGACCATTCTCATCCTCTTCATTTATTTCTTCACATGTCAGATGGGTAAATTGTCGGTCCATATCAACCTGCCCTTCACTTTTAATCGGATATATTCTCTTCCCCAGGAAATAAAATCTATCATTATTTTCAATGTCGCGTTGATATACCCTTTTGAGCGATTGCGTTCGTTCAAAGGGTGACATATGACCTATTTCAAGAAGGTCGGGATAACGCTTGAGTAAGTTTAAAGGCATATTATTTCAGACTAATAAAAAACAGATTAAACTTTTTGTTAGACAGCGGTGATGTCCTTGAGATATTGGTGTGCTCCTTCAATCTGTCTACGATTTTCTTTTTGGCCAAAACCTTACCTTCAATATCCCCTTGCTCCATACGTAGATTGTAATTGATTGCTCCCATTAGAATATCGGCAAGTTGCATGAAACAACTTTCATGAGACCGCATAAATTGGAAATGCCTTATCGCGGTATTCCAATGCAGGATTTCCTGCAGTTTATGCAATTTAAGATGACTGCAAGTATCTTTAATGTCAAAATAGACATTGTAGTTATTCTCCAAGTCACTATTCTGATGCAAAAGTTGGTAATACATTCTGAAATAAAAATCATTGAATGTATAGTCCGGACGGGTTTCGTCTATTTGTGACTTGTCTATGATTACAGCACGAAACTTCATGTCCGTCATAAAAAAATATTCAACAATTTCTTTATACATCGGATAAGTAGCTTCATGGACATTTGTCCATTTTAATTCGCCATCATAATGATATTTCGCCTTAATCGACTTTATTTGTTCTTTGGCCATTTTGATCTGTGGATATGCAATGCTTACATACGCAAGAATCATAAACGGATGCCCGTCATGTATCATGTGGGTGCTCTCGTCGCAATATATATTGAAAGTCTTGTTTGCCATTGTTTATTCATTTAATATGTTAACCAATAATCCTTTTGTCGATTCCTCTATGGCCCGAATGTCGGCCCGAATCTCATCGAGCGTTCGCAACCGCTTGGGCTTATAGAAATATTTGGTGAAACTCAATTCATAACCAATTACATAATCATCCGTATTAACAATGGCATCGGGCGTATATGGAAGAATCTCGTTCCGAACAAAAGCTTCGATACCTCCTTCATAGGTCAGTGGAACTTGTTCCTTATCACGCAACGTCTTGTCGATTTCGATTTTACCCCGTTTGTTCTTGACGATAACGCCTTGTTCGTCACGTTTAGGACGGTCAACCGTGATTTCCCAGTACCCGAATTCGGAATTGTCGAAAATCTTACTGATAGGCGTCTCTTCAAAATCCATATAAGCCCGAAGTATCTGTTCATTGATTTCCGGCGTAAATTCACAATTTTTCTCACCGAGGTTCTTACGAAGAGGTGATTTCAGACCGGTAGCATCAATCAATTGTATTTTCCCTTTCCTTCGGGATTCCTTACGGTTCGTGACAATCCAAATGAAAGTCCCAATGCCTGTATTGTAGAACATCTTCTCGGGAACAGCAATAATGGCCTCCAAAAGATCATTTTCAATAATATATCTCCGTAAGTTACTTTCACCGCCTCCTGCATTACCAGTAAAAAGCGACGAACCATTATGGACTTCAACAATACGAGTTCCCAACTCGGTGGTATCCTTCATTCGACTAATATTGTTCGCCAAAAATAACATTTGGGGATCACCAATATTAGGAACCAATGAATAGGCCGGATTTCCATCGTATGCTATCAGGAATCTGCCATCGGTAATATCCTTTTTATCTTTCAATCCCCAATTCTCCAAATCTCGTTTCCAAGGAGTCCCGAATGGTGGATTGGAAATGCAGAAATCGAACTTCATACCAGCTTTACCGTCTTCGGAAATGGTCGAACCAAACGAGATATTATTTGCTTCTTCTCCGTCTCCTTTTATAAGGAGATCTGATTTGCATGTCGCATATGTCTCCGGCTGTAATTCTTGACCAAAAATATGCGTATTGATGCGTTTGCCGCAAGCTTCGGCAAGTTGCTGAAGGCGCTCTTCGCTTACGGATAGAATACCTCCGGTACCACAAGCCCCGTCATAAATCAAATAAGAACTGTCAGTAATTTTATCCATGATGGGAACAAATGCAATTTCGGCCATCAATGTGACAATATCACGAGGCGTAAAGTGCTCTCCTGCTTCGGTTACATTGTTTTCTTCGTTGAATCGACGTAACAACTCCTCAAAGACGGTACCGATAGAATGATTGTCAAGAGCTGGCAAACGCACAGAGCCATCATCAAATAAGACGGGACGATTACTTAAATTGATTCTATTGTCGACAAATTTTTCGATGAGCAACCCCAATACGCCGCCTTCGACCAGTGTATCTATCTCATTGCGAAATTTGAATTTTGTAATAATGTCCTGAACATTGGCACTAAAGCCATCCAAATAAGCAATGAAATCCAATTTTAATTGTTGGGAATTGGTCCTTGATTTCAAATCTTTGAGCGTAAATGGAGAACTGTTGCAGAATGCTTGTCCAGCAACAGCACACAATGCTTCGTCTTGTTGAATGATATTGGCTGCGGTTAAGCGTTCTTTCATCGCTAAAACCTCTTTTTTCGTATCCTCTAAAACGGCATCGAAGCGTCTCAATACAATCATCGGGAGAATCACTTTACGGTAATCCCCCTTGTTATATACGTTTACAAGAACATCGTTAGCAATATTCCATATAAATGAGACCAGTTGGTTATGTTGTATCTGTGTCATATCGTTTATTAGTCTTTTAAGCATCCAATAGGAACCACATAAACTCCGTCTGCACGTCGATAGGCAAATTTTCCTGTAGCCGTCAATACCATTAAGAAAGACGGGGCTTTCATTTTATCCGTATCTATCTTTGCAGCCAATGTTTTTAAGGTAGTTGCACCTTGCTCTATAAGTTGGTCTCCGCCAAGTTTTATTTCAATAAGGCCAAATTTACCATTGCGCAGATGAACAACTGCGTCACATTCGAGGCCGTACTTGTCTCGAAAATGATAAACTTGTCCATCTAAAGCGCTCGCAAATACGCGTAAATCCCGGATGCAAAGCGTCTCAAACAACAACCCCATTGTATTCAGATCATTAATCAGGTCCTTGGGGCCAAGACCCAAAGCAGCAACAGCAATTGACGGATCAACAAAGTACCTGGTATCAGATGTTCGAATAGCTGTCTTTGAGCGCAGATTAGGATTCCATGCAACAGAATCTTCTATGACAAAAATTTTTTTCAGAGCGTCAATATAAGAAGTAACTGTTTTTACATCCGTTGATTCCTCATCATTCACTCGCATATCTTCTACAATAGTACTGATTGGAGCCTGAGAACCTTGATGTCGAGCATATGAACGCATCAATCGTTTTGCCCGTTCTTGATTGCGTCGAACGCCATCTACTCGAGAAATATCCGAACGCGTCACAGCGTCATAATAGTATTTCACTTGATCCAGCGCAATATCTCCTGTTTGCAATGATGCACGAGGCCACCCACCTCGACAAATTAAAAAAGCAATATCATCAAGCGACAATTTGTTGATTCCCATTATATTATCTGGGGTTTCAAACATTCCCTCCAAACTCACTTCTCCAGAAGATTCCCCCGACTCGTATAAACTCATGGGACGCATAGTTAGCCATGCAAATCTACCTGCTCCTGAATGATGGATTTCTTCTGTTTTTGCAGGAACAGCCGAACCAGTTAAAATAAAAAGACCTTCGCCTTCTCTGTGATCGACTTCAAAGCGGATTGTATCCCATAATTTGGGAGCAAGTTGCCATTCATCTACCAATATGGGACATTCTCCGACCAACAACGCTTTCGGATTTATATCAGCCATACGGAGATTCTGTTCTTTGTACAAAGGATCGTCCATGTAGATGATTGTGGACGCCTGTTGCTCCGCAGTTGTAGTTTTACCGCACCATTTAGGTCCTTCAATCAAAACGGCACCGATACCTGCCAGCTTTCGTTGTAACTCCTTATCCGCAATTCTCGGTTTATATGTCTTCATATCTATATACTGATTATAAGGCAAAGATAATACTATATTTTAGAATTTCCATATGTGGCTAAATTAAATTACCTTTTTTGGCTAAAAAATACAGCGCCATTCGGCTGTATTTTTTTGTATTTTTTGGATAAAGGGTAGTTGAAATCCTGAATAATCAAGTGGAAGTTTATCGATAATTCGCTTCAATAATTGTGTTATGTTCTTGCCACAACCATTCTCCAACGGGCTTGCCCGTCTGCCACGAAATTTCTTTTGGGGTAGCCTAATACCTTAAATACGAAAATCAAAAGAAAGAAACAGAAATAAAAGCAACTCATAATGCTAATTTATAGATACTTATAAAATTACCTTTGATTCCTTTCGTTTTATTAAATAGCTTATTTTTGCTGTAATTTTGTTACTCGTTTTTACGATAAATACGGGGAATTGTGTTACCTTTGTAGCTGTAACAAAATTAGAAGTGATGGAAGGAGACAGAGGCAAATATACAAAAGATCCCGTAAAAGTCCGGTTTACTACCAAGGCAGACGGGCGTAAATCCATATCTTTTGAGATTTACCGATGCAGCATATCGAACTGCTTGAAAACAAAAGAATTGGCGTTTAAACGGTAGAAAAGCCATTTTTCACTTGTTTTTCGGGCTTAAAACCGCCCATTTCGCCGCTCTTTTTCTTGAATCGGAACCAACGGGAAAACTGCCGTTTCCCCGTCCGAAGTCCACCTGTTTTCTATCCGTTGCGAAGATACGAAATAAGCGGTAATTTCACCAACTGAAGTCAACTGAAAACAAGATGCAGTCACGAATATTTTTGCAGCCAAAAGAAAAATAGGTTGTGTCGTGTGTGGACTTAGGTAAATCGGTTGGTCTGCTTGGCGAAGCCATCTCTTTTCTTCCCTTTGTTCTGACTTTACTTTATTAGGCGTATATATGAGTACAGGGATAAAGTAAAGGTAACTTTCCTTTGACAAGCAAGATTTTTTTTCGTGTGACTAACTGAAAATATTAAGCCCCAACATATCATATAATATTGAAATAGGTGCTTTTCTATTAACTATATGATACATTGAGGCTTTAGAGCGTGTTAGATGAATCTGCTTGTCATAAGATTAAGCACTTGCCCGGATCAAAACCATTGCTGATATGTTCGTTGTCAAATACATATCCCATCTGATTGCAAATGACTTTTGTCCCGTTAATTTCAGCATCAATATTTGTGTGTGAATGCCCGTAAATCCACGCATCAATACGACTGCCAGCTATGAGTTTGCTCAAATCAGTAGCAAATGCACTGTTCAGCACAGAACCTCTATGATGAGGAGCAACAACCTCCAATGTGGGAAGATGATGTGTTACCACTACAATGTGTTCTGCTGTGCTTTCTGCCAGACTTCGCTTTATGAAATCCAAACAAAAGTTATGCATTTGGTTAAACTCCTCTGTTTGGAGCAGTTTGCCATTATACATTATCTGCCGGAAATCATTCATACCCTTCCATACAAAATATTCGTCGGAAGGAGAAATTTGAGACCATAAAGTACTCATGATAAAGTCGGTGCCATCAATCCTCACTACCTGATTTTGATAATATCCTATATTGTTCTTGAACATCCAATTCCATTGCAATCCATTATCCATTACATCACAATAATTGTAATACTCATGGTTCCCGGGTACAATGAGCACCTGACGATAATTCGCTGAAGTCCATTTCCAGAAATTACTTAGAGGTGCAATCTTGTTTTTCAAATAGAATATATCTCCGGCAAGTACCAAAATATCGCCTGTTACCGGCAATTCATTATGTTTCAGCCACCTGCTGTTATCACAGAACTCCATATGTAGGTCGCTCATATATTGTATCTTCATTCTACTGTCCTCCTTTTTCAATTTGTTTGGTTATTATTCTTTTGATCTGCTCAAATGATACAGGCGTAAAGTTATTGTTGTCAACTCCAACGTCGTACTGTGTCGGATAGAGATATTGAAGCCGGGCAGCATCAATTCCTGTGTTGTTTTGCCTTGTGTGAACATGTCCGAACAATTGCCACACATCTTTATATCCGCCATCAAAGCATAGAAAAGGGTAATGGTTCAAATATATCTTCTGCTTGTCTACCTCTATATGCATTTGCATTGCTACATGCTCAAATCTGTTGATGTAACCTTGGCGTATATTCTTCAAATCGTGGTTGCCCATAATCAGATAAATCTTGCCGTTCAATCTGTCGAGTATTTTACTCCACTCAGCTGAGCCGCCAAGACAAAAATCACCTAAATGGAAAACGACACCGTCTTGCCCGACTGTATTATTCCAGTTGGATATGATGGTTTCATTCATCATTTCCACATTTTTGAACGGTCTGTTGCAGAAACGAATGATATTCCTATGATAAAAATGGGTGTCAGATGTAAAGAACAACTTGCTGCCATCAAATTTATAGTTCATCTTTTCTCAATTTATGTGCATCACTGCACGTTAATAATTTGGTTACCAATAGCCCATCAGACGGAAATGACAGAAGAGCATCACAAAGGCGACTGTCACAAATGGGCATAAAACAGAATAGTTGGAAAGTTTGTGAATACTCTCCAACTATTCAACTTATATTCTTATTCAAAGTACAATAGTGTACTTGTTATGTTCGTCGGAAAGTATTTACTGTACGAGGTTCAATGCGTGAAACAAGAACACACGACACAGATTCAGTGCGTTTATTGCTCTGAATTGCGGTTGTTATTGATAATATGTTCATTCTGTATCTACGCATTGTTAGTGTTTATACTGTCTCAAAATCGTTGCAAAATTAGCAAATAAATCTCATTTCAATCAAATATTTTTGAGAATTTAGTGCTGACTGACGAAAAGAACGAAAAGATTTGGTGGATATTGACATTTTATGTGCCTGAAATTTGGTGGAGATATTTATAAAACGTATATTCGCACATAAATTTGAGGATAAATGGAAGATAATGTAATCTATTTCAAACGAAAGATTTACGACACAATGCTCAAGTGGAAAACTGAGCGCAACGGAGATACGGCATTACTGATACAAGGTGCCAGACGTATCGGAAAATCGACCATCGCGGAGGAATTTGCGCGCCATGAGTATAAGTCATACATATTGATTGATTTTTCGAGAGTGTCAAAAGAGGTGAGCGATTTGTTCAATGATATTTCAGACTTGAATTACCTGTTTATCAGGTTGCAGTTCATATATCAGGTGCAACTGTATGAAAGGGAGTCGGTGATTATTTTTGATGAAGTCCAGCTACAACCTCTTGCGAGGCAGGCCATCAAACATCTGGTGAAGGATCATCGTTACGATTATATCGAGGCTGGCTCTTTGATTTCGGTTCGTTCTAAGAGCCGCAATATCCTTGTCCCGAGCGAGGAAACGAAAGTAGACATGTACCCGATGGACTATGAAGAATTCAGATGGGCTCTTGGAGATACTGCAACTATTCCGTTGCTGCGTACTGCATTTGAGAAGAAAATGCCATTGGGCGATGCCGTTCATCGCAAACTTATGAGGGATTTCCGCCTGTATATGCTTGTAGGGGGGATGCCGCAGGCTGTTTCAGCGTATATCAGGACAAATAATTTTACAGCCGTTGACCAAGCAAAGCGGGACATAATCGCTCTTTATGAAGAAGACTTCGGAAAGATTGACGATTCAGGAAGAGCCAAAGCATTATACGATGCCATTCCAGCCCAACTCAGCAGAAACGCGATGCGTTATCAAGTGGGTAAGGCTATTTCGGATGAAAGGGCGGAAAGGATTGTGAATGTCGTGAAAGAAATGGAGGACTCCATGACGGTGAATGTGGTGTATCATTCCGATGACCCGAATGCAGGATTGGCTTTGACAAAAAATGAAGAGTATTTCAAGATGTATGCGTCTGATACGGGCTTGTTTGTCACACTTGCATTCAAGGATGCCGACATTACAGAGAATGTGATTTATGACAAATTGTTGAATGATAAACTTAGTACCAATTTGGGGTATGTTTATGAGAATGTCATAGCGCAAATGCTGAAAGCTACCGGAAAGAACCTGTTTTATCATACCATCCCTTACGCTGAAGGGAAGAAATACTACGAGATAGACTTTGTTATTCCGGACAAGCATAAGATTTCGCCAATAGAAGTGAAATCATCAGGCTACAAGACCCATAAGTCATTGGATCAATTTTGTACCAAATTTTCCGACCGGATAATGAACAAGTATCTGATTTATACTAAGGATTACAGGAGGGAGAGTGGGGTTGAGTATATTCCGGTGTATATGACGATGTTTTTGTAATTTGGAAGAGTGTGCAAGATAAATAAATTGTATGAATATCAGAAAGATATATTATGAGCGGAGGATATTTTGATTATCAGGAATATGTGCTGGGAGATATCGCACGAAGTATTGAACATGATATCGCAAGAGCATTGCAGTCGAAACCGGTCAAGGTGCATGAAGATTACTGGACGATTGAGGAGAGAGACCAACCTCATTCTTATCATAGCTATAGGGGCTATTTGATGTTTGCAACTTATAAAGAAGCGGAATCATTTCTGTTGAGTAATGAAGATGTAGTAAAAGCTGATTCACAATATGCAGACAGGCGTTTTTTCAATGCCGGTGTGATTTTTCAGTCCACCAAATTGTGTATGACCGGGACTTCCAATGATGAGCAAATTCCGATTTTATACTCAATCCGTCATTGCATATACGACCATTACCAGAATGATGCAGACGTATTGGAGTTATCAGACAGCACGGTAGAAACCTTGAAAGAAGCATATAAACAAATTCGAATAGCTGAAATTTATGCAACACGTGTGGATAGAATGATGAGCGGAGATGACGGTGAGGATACTTTTCATAAACGGCTTAAAGATGAATTGGAAGCCTTTGAGAAAGAAATAAAAGCCAAGAATTGGGCTGAACTTAATGATGATGAAGATTAATAATATTATGATGAAGATTAATAATATTATAAAGCAGAGTATTCAAGTATATGCTCAGAATATTATTAAAAGATGAGGTATGGAATTAATAAATGTTTAATATGAAAAGACAGGTGTTTTTTAGTTTCCACTACAATCGCGATGCATGGAGAGCTTCTCAAATTCGCAACATGGGAAAAGTCGATGGACAGTCTACTTTTTGTGATAATGACTGGGAAGAGGTTCGTTATAAGTCAGATGCAAAGATACGAGATTGGATAGATAAACAACTTTCTATGCGCTCTTGTCTAGTTGTATTAGTTGGCTACGAAACATCTGAGAGGAAGTGGGTAAAATATGAGATTGAAAAAGCAATGGAATTGCACAAAGGTATTGTTGGAATTCGCATTAACCGACTCAAAAACAGTCAAGGTAATCAAGACAATGAAGGTTGTAATCCGTTTTTCAACGTAATCACCCCATCTGGATATAGGTTATCAAACTATGTTACTCTATTCAAATCTATCTATAGTTCAAGTGAATATGTCTATAATGACATAAAAGATCATATAGAAGATTTGATTGAAGACGCTATAGGCAATAGATGGAATTATTAAAAACGCTTTTATATGATAAATTATGACACACAAGATCTCCAATATCTTCAGATGATGCAGGAGAACATTACTAGAATGGCAGGGAATAGTGCTAATGCCAAAACTTGGTTAATTACTATTGTTACAGGCTTTTTTGCTATTGGTTGCAGTATTAATGATTTAGATTGGTGGTTGCTTCTAGCGATAATCCCAATAATTGTGTTTTGGTATATAGATGCTTATTATCTTCGTTTAGAGCGTGCCTTGCGTAATAGAGAACAGAAATATATCAATCTCATGAATTCATTAGATGGCTTAGGAGTTGATTCAACAGAAGAAAGACAGAATGCTCTTTTTGACTTTCGACCATTGTTTATGGACAATGAAGATAACGATGCGAAACTAAAAAAAACAAAATATATGATGTTAAACAAGTCAGTATATCCTGTCTATTTAATTATGCTGTTCATGATTATAGTTGCTACAGTTGTTATAAATATATGTAACTAATATCTTTCTATTATGGCAAGAAATGTATTCGTATCCTACAAGTATGCAGATGAAAATGTACAACACTTATTTGGACATTTTCCTACTAAGGCACGTCATTATGTGGACGAGATAGAAAAACTATTAGCTGCAGAAGATCATATATTCTTTGGAGAGCATGATGGGGATGATTTGTCTGATTGGTCAGAAGATGAAATTTGGCAAGAGCTAAAGGACAGAATTTTTCCAACGACTATTACTATTGTCCTAATTTCCCCCAATATGAAAGAGAATGGAAAGTATGATAAATCGCAATGGATTCCATGGGAGATTTGTTATTCATTAAGAGAAACGGTTCGTAGTGACAGGAAGAGCCATAGAAATGCAATACTCGCGGTTGTTTTACCTGATAAACAAGGGAATTATGAATATGCATTAAAGTCAAATACATGTTGCGAAACAGGCTGTACAACATATATTAGAGATTGGATGTTTACAATAGTAAAAGAAAATTTATTTAATCGGAAACATCCAAATATTGTTAATTGTAAAAATAATACCAGAATTTGGTATGGTGAATATAGCTATATCCCTATGGTTAGATGGGATTACTTTACATCTCATGTTACCTCATTAATAGAACGTGCAGAACGAATTAAAGATGATTATGAGAAAAATGATTCTTATAATCTACACCTTAGCGTTAATAAATGAGCATTTGAATATATGTCCATCTACTACCGGAAGCAGAATTATCGAGATATGATTTTCAAGAAGAATCTGCATCTAAAGCATATTTCTGAAAAGTTGTTTGAGGTTATGCCAAAGAATTTCTCTTTTGAGGATTTCTTGTCTGCATTTAAAGAATGCTATCCGATTCAATGGGAGGACATTGTACGTTATTGTAAGGAAAAGAAAAATGATTTTTATCGAAGAAGCCGTAAAGGGCTTCGTACGGTTCCATATTATACTCCAGAACAGTATTTAAAACATGCTGTTCATATGCGCTCTTTATCTAAATATTTGAATGAACAGGACAGGCATAATAAGTATGCATCTTTAGTTCTTAAAGGGCAAGAGAAGAAAAGGCGGCGCAATGATAAACTCGCTTCAAATCTTGTTTTTGTTCAAGAAGTTTGCCCTCCATACATCAAACAACTTATCAAATCATATTTCAAGACGCGTAAGACTTCTCCTCTTGACATCAATGCGCGTTATCTGATACTACTAGAGGCAACTCAGTTCCGATGTGATGAAACGATAGAATTCTTGAATAAGATAAATGCTTGCGAGAAAAATGATGATCTTCGAGAAATGGCCTTTTATTCCCTTCAGAGACTAGGAGAAAATCCATGGTTGTCAAAGAGACATAAAGGTAAAAGACGTCTCTCAATGCTAAAACCGATTGATGTACGAAAAAATCCTACAGAATTAATTCAACTTATATACGCCAATCAACATATGTTGTATCAGGAATATGATGTTTTTCTTTCTCATAGTTCACTTGATGTTAATGAACTTTTACAACTTAAGGTTCTTCTTAATCAGCAAGGAAAGACTGTATATATTGATTGGGTAAATGATAGAGTAATGCTGAATCGTCAAAATCAGAATTTGGATACATGGAAGGCTCTAGAACTAAGAATGGATCAATCCAAGACGTTGCTTTATGTCATGACGGATAATAGCATTAAATCGCCATGTACAGAAAGAGAGGTTATGTATTTTAAGAACGCATCTAAAAGCGTGAAAGTATACAATCCACATCCTATTTCATTGCCTACTCCTAGTTATTTAGATGGATGTGATTTTATAACAGAAGAGCAGTTGCTTAATCTTTGAGTACTGCTTAAGAAAAGGGAAGAGTTGCTATTTGCCTTTATTAATTAGATTGCATACAGTTTTAATTTCAATAGAAATGAAATGTCTGTTTCTGTTTTTGAGGAGGAGCTTGTTGTATAATCAGTTTGTTTCAGACCTTCTGGATATACTGACCATTTAGTTGTTGTGGTATAACCCAAATACTTTTGGAAAAAGAGCTGTATTTATATGCCTCCTTATGATCAAATTTTGTACTTTTGCATCAAACTATAAGTTTTTTCTATATGAAGCAACTAAATAGAATAAAGGTAGTACTTGTTGAGCAAAATAGGACGGCAAAATGGCTGTCTGAGCAGATTGGTAAGAATACCTGTTCTGTTTCCCGTTGGTGTACAAATACATCGCAGCCGGATCTCGAAACATTGTTTCGTATCGCTGATGTCTTGAATGTGGATGTGAGAGAGTTGATTCATGTAGAAAAGCGGACTAATCCAGATAATTTTCAAGAATATGGCAATACAAAGTGAAGCTGCATTGGAAAACGGCTTAATCGCTACGCTTCAGCAAATGGATTATGAGTATATCCAGATTGCAGAGGAAGATAATCTTCAAGCCAATTTCAAACGGCAGTTGGAGATACATAACCGTAAGCGGCTGGCAGAGCACGGTCGTACCGAGTTTACGGATGAAGAATTTGACAAAATACTCATCTATCTTGAAGGTGGTACGCGCTTCGAGAAGGCGAAGAAACTCCGAGACCTTTATCCGCTTGACACAGCGGACGGCAAACGCATCTGGGTGGAGTTTCTTGACTGTCAGCAATGGTGTCAGAATGAATTTCAGGTGTCCAACCAAATTACAGTGGAAGGGCGAAAGAAATGCCGCTACGATGTGACCATTCTTATAAATGGTCTGCCATTGGTGCAGATTGAGTTGAAACGCCGTGGCGTGGAACTCAAACAGGCATACAATCAGATACAGCGTTACCACAAGACATCTTTTCACGGTCTGTTTGACTATATTCAACTGTTCGTTATCTCCAACGGTGTAAACACCCGCTACTTTGCAAACAATCCGAACAGCGGTTACAAGTTTACATTCAATTGGACGGATGCCGCCAATCATCCGTTCAATGAACTGAATATGTTTGCCTCGTTCTTTCTGGAGAAATGCACTCTCGGAAAAATCATCGGCAAATACATTGTGCTTCACGAGGGCGACAAATGTCTGATGGTGCTCCGCCCATATCAGTTCTATGCCGTGGAGAAGATATTGGACAAGGTAAAGAACTCCAATGACAACGGCTATATATGGCATACCACCGGAGCAGGAAAGACATTGACCTCATTCAAGGCTGCACAGCTCGTTTCCGAACTGGATGATGTGGACAAGGTGATGTTTGTGGTTGACCGCCATGACCTCGACACGCAGACCCAATCGGAATATGAGGCATTTGAGCCGGGCGCCGTGGACGGTACGGACAACACGGACGAACTGGTAAAAAGGTTGCAGAGCAACTCCAAGATAATCATCACGACTATCCAGAAACTCAATGCAGCAGTCAGCAAGACATGGTACAGCAACAGGATTGAAGCCATACGACACTCACGGATCGTGATGATTTTTGACGAGTGCCACAGAAGCCACTTCGGGGAAAGCCACAAACGGATAATGAAGTTCTTTGATAACGCCCAAGTGTTCGGCTTCACGGGTACGCCTATTTTCACGGAAAATGCCATTGATGGGCATACTACCAAAGAAATCTTCGGCAGTTGTCTGCACCAGTATCTTATCAAGGATGCCATTGCTGATGAGAACGTGCTGGGCTTCCTTGTGGAGTATTATCACGGAAACGGAGAAGTGAGAAATGACGATACTCTCCGCATGGAGGAAATAGCCAAATTCATCCTCAATAATTTCAATAAGTCAACCTTTGAAGGTGAGTTTGATGCACTGTTCGCCGTGCAGTCCGTACCGATGCTTACCAGTTACTATAAGATTTTCAAGTCTCTCAAGCCGGATATCCGTATCGGAGCTGTATTCACTTACGCCGCCAACAGCAGTCAGGACGATGAACAGACAGGGATGAATACGGGGCAATTTGCAAATCAAAGCACAGGCGGAGCTGACGAGCTGCAGGCCATCATGGATGATTACAATGAAATGTTCGGCACAGCGTTCACAACCGAGAATTTCCGTGCTTATTACGATGACATCAACCTGCGCATGAAAAAGAAACGGGCGGACATGAAACCGCTTGACCTCTGCCTTGTCGTGGGTATGTTCCTTACCGGATTCGATAGCAAGAAACTGAATACACTTTATGTGGACAAGAACTTGGAGTACCACGGACTGCTGCAAGCGTTCAGCCGGACCAACCGTGTACTGAATGAGAAAAAGCGTTTCGGCAAGATTATATGTTTTCGTGACTTGAAAAGCAATGTTGATACGGCCATAAAACTGTTCAGCAATTCTGATAACCCCGAGGATATTGTCCGTCCTCCGTTTGAGGAAGTGAAACGGCAATACCGGCAGTTGGCAACGGACTTCTTGCAGAAATACCCGGAGCCAGGAAGCATTGACTTGCTGCAGAGCGAAAAGGACAAGAAAGACTTTGTGCTGGCTTTCCGTGAGATCATCCGCAAGCACGCAGAGATTCAGATATACGAAGATTACAGCGATGAAGCAGACGACCTCGGCATGACCGAACAGCAATTCAACGATTATAAGAGCAAGTACCTCGATATTACTGTCGGATTTATCGAGCCTCCGGTTACACCTTCAGTCGTTGCGGAAGATCCTGTTCCATACGGGAATAACCAGGGATTGGACGATATTGATTTCTGCCTTGAACTTCTGCACAGCGATATCATTAATGTTGCCTACATCCTTGAATTGATTGCCAACCTTGATCCGTACAGCAATGACTATCCTGAGCGTCGTAAGAACATTATTGATACGATGATTAAGGATGCCGAAATGCGTAGCAAGGCAAAGCTCATCGACGGCTTCATCCAAAAGAATGTGGATGAGGACAAGGAGAACTTTATGATGCAGCGGCAAAAGGCAGATGGTACAAGTGAACTGGAAGAACGCTTGAATAACTACATCTCAACTGAACGCGAAAAGGCTGTAAACGCCTTGGCACAAGACGAAGGACTTTCTTCGGAAGTGCTCGACCATTATCTGAAAGAGTATGACTACCTTCAGAAAGAGCAGCCGGAAATCATACAACAGGCACTCAAGGAGAAACACCTCGGACTGATTAAGACCCGAAAGGCTCTTACGAGAATTATGGATAGGTTGGGGAACATAATAAGAACATTTAGTTGGGACTAAAGGATATGGATAAGACAAAAGAACCGGGATATGTATATATCTTGACCAATCCAAGTTTTCGTGAGGATTGGGTAAAGATTGGTAAAAGTTCACGTCCAGTTGATGTGCGATCAAAGGAACTTGACAATACCGCCGTGCCTTTGCCATTTGAGATATACGCAACCATCAAGACCGTAAAATACAACGAGGTTGAGAAACATGTCCATAAAACCATAGACCGTCTGACCGATTTACGCATCAGGCAAAACAGGGAATTTTTCAATGTCGCGCCGCAAATTGCGCTGGATATATTTTATGACATTGCCAAGATGATCGAGGATGCCGTTGTCACTGTTTATAAAGACAACAAGCCTGTTACAAATAATGAAAAGCCGGACGAGCATGTCGATGATCATAAGCGCATAGTCAGGCGAGGCCGCTTTAAGTTCAGCATGGTGGGCATCAAAATAGGGGAATGCATAACTTTTATGCCCACAAATACAGAGGTAAAAGTTGCCAGTGACGATTCCATTGAATACGAAGGCCGTATTTACAAGCTTTCTCCTTTTGTCGGCACTTTCATGCCTGAAGACAAGAGAAATACATCCGGAGCTTATCAAGGTGCAAAATACTTTTCGTATAAAGGGAAAGTGTTGGATGATTTGCGTAGCGCAATAGAGAATGAAGAAACGGCATCAGCAGACATCGATATTGATAACATAGAATAGAAAATTATATGAGCGAAGAATTACAACAGAAACTCCGTGATCAGCTTTGGGAAGTAGCCAATAAGTTGCGCGGCAATATGTCGGCCAGTGATTTCATGTATTTCACATTGGGCTTCATCTTCTATAAATACCTTTCAGAAAAAATAGAGGCATATGCCAATAATGCCTTGGTAGATGATGTAGTGTCATTCAAGGATTTGTGGACTATGGAGGATGAAGATGCCGCCGAGTTACAAGAGGAACTGAAAAAGCAATGCTTGGAAGGTGTCGGCTACTTCATCGAACCGACTTACCTTTTCTCGTCAGTGATAGACCGAATAAAGAAGAAAGAGAACATATTGCCCATCCTTGAACGCTCGTTGAAGCGCATAGAGGACAGCACATTGGGACATGACAGTGAGGAAGATTTTGGCGGTCTGTTCTCCGACATTGACCTTGCTTCACCGAAATTGGGCAAGACGGCAGATGACAAGAATACCCTCGTCAGCAATGTACTGTTGGCATTGGACGATATAAAGTTTGGCGTGGAAGCCTCGAATGAGATAGATATTCTTGGCGATGCCTACGAGTATATGATTGGCCAGTTCGCTGCTGGAGCCGGAAAGAAAGCAGGGGAGTTCTACACGCCGCAGGAAGTCAGTCAGATATTGGCAGAAATCGTGTCTATCGGTCATGCGCGGCTTCGCAATGTGTACGACCCGACTTGTGGTAGCGGTTCATTGCTTCTTCGTGCGGCAAAGGTCGGTCACGCGGTGGATATTTACGGACAGGAGAAGAACCCTACCACTTATAATCTTGCACGAATGAATATGCTGCTGCATGGTATCAAGTTTAGCAATTTCAAGATAGAAAACGGCGATACGCTGGAATGGGATGCCTTTGGCGATACGCAGTTTGACGCAGTGGTGGCAAATCCGCCTTTCTCCGCAGAATGGAGTGCCGCAGACAAGTTCAACAACGATGACCGTTTCAGCAAGGCCGGACGGCTCGCGCCGAAGAAAACAGCCGACTATGCCTTTATCCTCCACATGATTTACCACTTGAATGAGGGTGGCACGATGGCTTGCGTAGCTCCGCATGGCGTATTGTTCCGTGGCAATGCAGAGGGTGTAATTCGCCGTTTTCTCATAGAAAAGAAGAACTACATAGATGCCATTATTGGTTTGCCTGCCAACATCTTCTATGGTACGAGCATACCGACCTGCATCCTTGTGATGAAGAAATGCCGTAAGGAAGATGATAACATCCTTTTCATCGACGCCAGCAAAGAGTTTGAGAAAGTCAAGACGCAAAACAAGCTTCGTCCGCAACACATACAGAAGATTGTGGAAACCTATCGTGACCGCAAAGAGATAGAAAAGTACAGCCATCTTGCCACGTTGCAAGAGGTAGCCGACAACGACTATAACTTGAACATCCCTCGTTACGTTGATACGTTTGAGGAAGAAGAACCGATTGACATCAAGGCGGTAATGACGGAAATCAAGGAGCTGGAAGCTAAACGTGCCGAGTTGGATAAGGAGATTGACGTATATCTGAAAGAATTGGGAATCGTATAATTCTGAATGTGAAATTTGAAGTCGCAAATTGTGACTTCAAGATTGATTGATAAGCTATGGCAGAAGACAGGGAAAAGATAGAGAGCAAGGCAAGCGAACCGGTCGCAAATTGCGGCCAGTTACCAGAGGTTATTGACATAAAGCCAATGATTCGCGTAATCAGAGGCCAACAAGTCATGATTGACAGGGATTTGGCTCAGTTGTACGGAGTGGAAACTAAGCGTCTTAATGAACAGGTAAAACGCAATATTGAGCGATTCCCTGATGACTTCATGTTTCAACTGAACAAGGATGAAGTTGAAATCTTGAAGTCGCAAAATGCGACCTCAAGTTGGGGCGGCGACAGAAGACTGCCCTATGCTTTCACAGAGCAAGGTATCGCCATGCTTAGCTCAGTCTTGAAATCCCAAACAGCCGTAGATGTGAATATTCGCATTATGCGAGCCTTTGTGTCCATGCGCCGTTTCATCGCCACTAATGCCCAACTGTTTCAACGGCTTGAAACGATAGAATATCATCAACTGGAAATGAAGCAGCATCAGGAAGTAACTGACAAGCGCATTGATGAAGTTTTCAAGCGGCTGGATGCAAACATTCCACCCATACAAGGCATTTTCTATGACGGGCAAGTGTTTGACGCTTACCGTTTCGTGTCTGATTTGATGCGAAAGGCCAAGCGTTCAATCGTACTTATTGACAACTATGTGGATAATACTGTGCTTACCTTGCTTGACAAAAGGGAAAACGGAGTGACAGCAACAATCTACACACAACGTATTAGCAGCCAGTTCCAGTTGGATGTTGACCGCCACAACGCCCAATATCCACTCATTGAGATTAAGCAATTCAACAAAGCGCACGACCGTTTCTTGCTCATTGACGATGAAGTGTACCACATCGGAGCATCCATCAAAGATTTAGGTAAAAAATGGTTTGGTTTTACCTTGATGCGTGACATCACGGCAGCCGAACTTATCAACAAAATTAAAGAATGATGACTATGGCAGATAATAAAGATAAGAAAGTCCTTAATGTTCCGGCTTTGCGATTCCCGGAGTTTACGGGAGAATGGAAAGAAGAACGGTTAGATGAGATTGCGGAATTATCTAAAGGAGTTGGTATATCCAAAGAACAATTATCGGAAGATGGTGAGCCTTGTATTTTGTATGGTGAACTTTATACCAAATATAAATCTGAAATTATCCATAAAGTGATAAGCAAAACGAATATAGAATCATCAAATCTCAAGCATAGTAAACGAAATGATGTAATTATTCCATGTTCGGGTGAAACTGCCATAGATATAGCTGTCGCTCGGTGTGTTCCATTTGATAATATATTATTGGGAGGAGATTTGAATATCATCCGTTTACACAAAGATGATGGTGCGTTTATGGCCTATCAGCTAAATGGCAAGCGGAAGATTGATATAGCCAAATTAGCACAAGGTGTATCTGTTGTACATTTATATGGTGATAATATAAAGGCTATTAAGACATATAATCCATGCTTGCAGGAACAACAGAAGATAGTAAAATTGTTGTCTATGCTTGATGAGCGCATGGAATTGCAAAACAAAATCATTGAGGATTTGCGGTTGCTAAGGGATGCGATTAGCGTCTGTTTGCTTTCTCCCAAATCTGATTGGAAATGCTATAAGGTTTCTGAAATTGCTGATATAGGACGAGGAAGGGTAATTAGTAGCAAGGAAATTGCAAATCAAAACAATCCCCGATACCCCGTTTATTCTTCACAGACATCAAATGAAGGTATCATGGGATATCTTGATGATTATGCTTTTGATGGCGAGTATATAACATGGACAACTGATGGTGCAAATGCAGGTACAGTATTTTACCGAAATGGGCGTTTTAATTGCACAAATGTATGTGGAACTCTCAAGTTGCATTACCAATTCGATGCTTATTATTGCTCATTAGTCTTGGCAAATGCGACAAAGAAGTATGTTTCCGTAAATCTTGCTAATCCCAAATTGATGAATAATACAATGGCTGCCATCAAACTTTATCTTCCTCCGTTTCAGGAACAAAAAAGGATGCCACAATTATTCAGAAAGATGGATGAAAATATCACTTTAGAGCATAAACTTTTGCTATCGTATCAAAAACAAAAATATTATTTACTCCAGCAAATGTTTATATGAACATCTGCCGGAGTAAGAAATTCTTAATATTTAGATAATTGATAAGCATCTTTTGCTCAATATTAAGTTTATGCTCTACTTTCAAGAGCAAATTTGCTACAGCTTCTTGCTCATTTTTATTTGGTAAGGTAATTTTTGCTTTTTGTATATCAGCATAATGCAGATGTATGATAGTGCTACCTTTAGCATATTTGGCCAAATTTTTCTTGCCTATGATATTGAAATAATAACTAAGAGCCTGTTTAAATTTTAAAGTTTGATATTGAAAGAGTGTTTCTTCTTTCCGCGAAAATGATTATTTTTAAGTTACCACACTTGAAATAATTATGTATTCGACGGATTTAGAAGAAACACAGTGGCAAGTTATCAAGAAAATCTTGAACGTGCAAGAGAGAAAACGAAAATATGATTTGCGTGAAATATGGAATGCCGTATTTTACCTTGTCAAGACAGGATGCCAATGGCGTATGCTCCCCTCCCATTTTGCCCCTTGGGAAGTGGTTTATTACTATTACCGCAAATGGTCTTCCATGGGTGAATTTGACCTGCTGCTGAACGGCTTACGTGAGAAAGTCCGTGTCAAGCAAGGTCAAAAAGCCGAAGCGAGCATTGGCATTATGGACAGTCAAAGTGTCCGCTGGGGCGATAACCGTTCTCTCAATGGCATTGACGGCAATAAGAAGGTGAAGGGCATTAAGCGTCATGTTGTCGTGGACAAGAACGGATTCCTGATAGCTGTCATGGTAACAACAGCCTGCGTACATGACGGAAAGGCCGCTTACCTGCTGGCCAGATGTTTGAAGGAGCTTTGTTGCAACATCAAAGTTATCCTGGCGGATGCCGGATACAGGGGAGAAGTGGCTGCCAAAATCAAAAAGGCTTTCGGATATGCGCTTGAAGTTATTGTAAGCGGAGACAAGTCAAATGGCTTTAAGCCAATAGGCAAGAGATGGATTGTGGAAAGAACTTTTTCCTGGTTTGATAATTATAGGAGGCTCTGCCGAAACTATGAATTCACATTCGATTCGGCAGAGGAGATGGTGAAACTTGCTGCTATAAGAATGTTGCTAAACAAAATTTAAACAGGCTCTAAGGTAATTACTATTGTATTGCTCATTCACATGGATTCCAAACATGTCTCCACCAAGTATTATATCATCTTCATTTATTGATGATGGTGCTATAAGTGATAAAGCATCAACTGTAGTCGATGCAGGAAAGAGTAAGTCTCCCTTTGTGCTTAATGTACTGTTCGGAGATTTTCTTGTATGAGAAACAACATTTTCAATTACGCATCCATAGGTGGTAAATAATTCTCCGTAAATAATACAAGGACTTCCATCCTTAGTCAAATCATCTTTAGACAAGTTCATCACATTGAATGGCTCACCAATATTATAGATAAACAGTTCTGACTTGTTGCATTTTCTATAATGCTCAACCATAATCGCATCCCTTTTGCCGTAATCATCCCTAATTAAGGGGATTGTTGAATTGGCATTTAGTCATGCTGCAACATCTAACACACTTGGATGTCATATCACACAGATTTCGCAACGTAATAAAAATGGTAAGGATTTACCCGTGCTATCCGTGAGCAATAAATATGGTTTTGTTGAACAGTCAGAACAGTTTGAAGATAGGATTATTGCGAGTGATGATACAAGCAATTACAAAATAGTAAGTATTAATGATTTTGCATTTAACCCAGCACGAATAAATGTCGGTTCTATTGCACGGCTTAAAGACAAAGAGTGCGGAATTGTAAGCCCAATGTATATTTGTTTCCGTACATCGAAGGATATATTGCCTGAATATCTTGAATTGTTTTTCAAAACTGTCACGTTCTCATCTGAAGTTGGGAAACGTTTGGAGGGAAGTGTTCGCTTGTGCCTATCGTTTGAAAGTCTATGTGAAATCGTAATCCCTGTTATATCCATAAGAGAACAACAATCTTTGGTGAAAATGGCAACGGCATTCTATTCCAAACTTGATGTAGAGAAAGGCATTCTACGCAGCTACCAATCGCAAAAGCAATATCTGCTGTCACAAATGTTTATATGAACATTTGTGACAGCAGATAAGATTTCTGTCGCGCAAGGTTAGATAATATTCGTTTTTCAACATCAATTTTGCTTTCAATATAAGTGAGTTGCTGTGATATTATAGTTTGCAGCTTATAGGGAGGGCTATAGATTTTCGCTTTACCATAATCTTTAAAATAGATGTGTGGTATAGCCATTCCTGTTTTATATGGTTCAAAACTAAATCCTTGCAAGGCAAAGTAGATGTACTTTAAGCAATAGCCATCTTTTACGGTTAGGCTGTTGAGGGTTCCGATGTAGCTGTATTCTCCAGTTACAAACTTAACCGTACCAACCCCTGAACCATCTTTGATTATCAAAATAGATTCACCGTTTATATCTGCTGTTTCAGTATAGCCACTTATACCCGTTGCTCCGTAAACGGGGAAATTCCCATTTTCCGCCACTTGGCTTTCCTGCAATGTAGATGAATTGCATTCAAGGCAATTTTTTATAAGTGTATTAGGCTTTTGCGAAGAAATAACAGTTTCGATAATCCCCTTAATTAAGGTTTCCAGTTTCTCAATGATTTTGTTTTGAGTTTCTATA